>ERZ724508.596-NODE-596-length-24872-cov-5.237821_pt1 | contig 24872 bp, 38 predicted proteins | sample MGYA00376041_ERZ724508 | MGnify/ENA primary metagenome ERZ724508 (study PRJEB28724, sample SAMN07190887) | wastewater metagenome | isolation source: effluent of sewage treatment plant in Hong Hong | place: USA: Christiansburg, Virginia | collected 2016-03-01 ...
ATATAGCGGTGGTTATCTGGAGAAGTTACTCAACCGAATCGAAGTGCCGTTTGATGTCAGTTTGAACAGCATATCAGACATACCACAGCCCGATAACAAATATGAACTATACGCAGTGGCCTGCCACAGGGGCAGTGGCTTTGCGGGGCACTACTTCAGCTACGTCTTCAAGAACCGCAAGTCTTGGGTGCGATGCGATGACGATGTCACAACCATTGCAGACTTCTCCTCAATTGACTTATCCGAGGCCTACTTGCTCTTCTACCGAAAACTGAACATGTCCAGCAGTCTGCTGGCACTGTGACATAATATACTGCTTATAGACACTCATTGACTATCAATCTAATTGCATGGTCTCCTGCGAGATGTCCCAGTCCAGCGGCACAACTTCGAATAGGCTCGTCTGGTTGCAATTCGGATTATAGACAGGATGCTCAAGCTCTTGGAAGTCGCTGTCCTTGCGCATTTCCTTCTTCCTTTCTGGAGACTTAATTTCCTCAAAGTTACTCGTTGACAGTTCTTCGAAGACCATGGATTTGGAGTAGTACGAATTATTGAGTTCAGAGATGTATGTCTCCTCCTCTTCCTCAGAGTCGGAGTAGTTGTTCGTAACTTCAATGATCTTCACGAAGGACTTATTAGGTTGATAGGCTTCTTTGTAGTTCTTCATAAAGCTAAACGGCAGTTACAGGCCATTTTTCTTCATGGTGTACAGATTTTAGAACAGGTCATCAAGCTCAGCTTGATTTCGAACGTAAAAGCAAATGCCCATCGATGGATGAACCTTGCTTGACTTTAGTGAAAGGGTGTAGTTGCAAAAAAAGGTGTTAAGGTTGATCTCGATTTCTCCTCGATTGGAACCCTGGTGAACGATGTGCGGATCCAGATAGATGAAGTTGTCTTCGGTATGACCGACGAAGTAGTAGGCTCGCTTTGGAATGCCGCCTATCATTCCGTTAAAGTAGCTGTTGGTCTGCAAAGTTTTTATTGACGCAATTTTGGAGGGCTCCACCGAATCAATGCCGAGCATGCACAGCAGGATTATCAGCATCGAGTTTGTTGGTCTTGACAGCTCCTTCACAGCGGAATCATATAGCAAGGCTGATTGACTAACGTGGATTTTGATGGTCTACGTGCCGCGAAGAGGGTTTCGATAATGGAGAGTTTGCAGGCAGTAGCTGATGCTTGATGGGCTGTGCCATTGTCCTACATGCATCTTGTACTCCTCCATAGCTTCCTTCGCTATCTTTTGAATCGAGTAGTTGCCCACATGTTCCAGACCCTCATCATCATCAATGAAGGCGGAAAGGATGTTCAGAAGCTGTTGCCGATTCTGCTGTTCATTGTACTTCAGGTGTCGTCGGAATGTTTCCGCAAGCAGCATCTGTCCCACCCGAATCATGCAGCCCCATCCTACATCCGACTGCACTAACTTGCCGGAGATGTGCTCGCGGTAGGTCAACCATACTATGTTGCTGATGGCTGCCTCGATGTCCTTCTTCTTGCGATACTGACGCCCAAGTATCCAAGCTCGGTGGTTCTTCTCGGAATTCAGCACGATCTTGACGTTGAATACACTATCATAGTAGATCTTCTTGCTGAATAGCAGTCTGCTTACGCCAGATTGAGCATTCGGTCGATGAGGGTGGGTTGCTTAGCCACTTCCATCCTGCAATACTATAACAATTTAAGTTCACACAACTACTGATCATTTCTTCTGTTTGCGTTTACCCTTGACCTTCATCATTTTTGGTGCTTTCGGCTTGGCGTTCTTTTGCTTCTGTTCCTTCGACTTGTACTTTTTTATCAGCTTCTGCTTGTCGGGTCCGGGTTCGCGCTTCTTTCCCTTCGTATGCTTCTTTCGCTTCTACCATTTCTTGTTTTGCATGTCTATTCTAGTATGCTGGTGTACTCTCTTTGATGTAAGCATCCTTCTCGGCCAGGTGTCTTCTGATCTTTGTCATGTGCGTATCGCTCTTGTACATCTCCGCCAAATAGTCGTGCGGTCGCTCGTTGTTGATTTTTGCTGCCTTCAACCGATCGAGGATGTTGTTGACATTATCGAGCGTCAGCTTGTAAGTCTGCACTTCCCGTTGGATGTCCGGGGTGATGTCCACCCCCTTCTCAATAACGATGCGGGAGGCTGAGGTCACTGTTGGCAATTCGTAGAGCCATTGCGGGGTTGCTAGTGATGGATTGGTTAAGCGACGCTTCTGGAGATCCTTTTGGTATCGCTGGCGTACCCTCTCCTCCAGTTCGGCGGCCACACGTTCCAGTTTCACAGTGTTCTGCAAAGCAGGTTTTTCAACAGCCACTGCTTGCTTGCGTGCAGCAACCTGCTTCACCATAATTATAATGCTGAACCTGTTATAGTTTCTGAGCGACTGCCGAAGGACCGGTTCGACGACCAGCTGCATCATGTACTGCACACCTCTGATCGCAGACGTTTGGTGCTGCATTGGACCAACGTAGCGGTGGCTTTGGTTCTTCTGCTTGTGTGCCTCAAAATAGTATGGGACCGCTACCGCATTAAAGGGAAGATCAAGAACCTCGCTAAGGTGGTCTTCACGCTTTGCGTTTTGCTGTAAATAGGTAACCTGAAAGGTTTATACTCAGTATGCATGGTCAGCGAATTCTTCTTGATGCACCTGTTCCATGTAAAGCTTTGCCTGCAAACGCATATCTTTTCGGTGATTTACTACTACCTGTACCGCAAAACGAACAAAATGGAGAGCAGCAGGGACGCTGAACCAAAGGGAAAGTGCGAGATATGGATGTGTCGGCTCTTCTATGTCACGCTAGTAATGGCAAATCTCTTTGCTTTGCTTGTGGCCGTCCTCGACGTCATCTTTTAGCTTACTGGTGCAAACCAACCGACTGGGTTAATGCCGGTGTACTTCCTTGCTTCTTGCTTCCTTAACATCATAGTACTCGTATTTCTCCTTATGGTGGCCAAAATGATCTGTAAGCTTCGCAGGAAGGCTGTGGATGCATTCAAGTTCAACCACCGCACTACCAATCATTTCCGCAAAAATCAATATGTCATTGAGTCACTCAGCTTCTACCTTCTGGCTATCGTGTGCTCGGGGATGTTAAAACTTCCGTTGGGCATATTTGAGCTACTCTCCAAATAAGTGAGGATTCCAATATTCGTGCCCAAACATATCCCCTAACGGGAGTTCATTAATGACATCCTACTTTCGTTGATGAAAATTGCAGTGTTCTACATACCATTGATCACCAGCCAACGGCTTTTTAAGGAAATGAAACCTAAAGTCAACCAGGAATCTCGAGCAAGCCATATTCTCCGAACTGTCACTAACCTCAATGATGACAGCTCAGAGGGTCTCGCTATCAAACGATTAGATACATCGGAGGAGTCCAGTCAGCAAGATTCTTACCGCAGACTTAATTGACCAGTCTGCCGGTCAAGCTGCTCGAGATAATCTCTGTGAATAAAATTATATGAATAGTTTGGAGGTGGGTACGGTTCAGCAACTCTACAAGGCTCTTCCGGAGAACTCCTCGATAGGCATCGAGGGGTACCACGTCGATAACAAGTATCTGGATCCACGCAGACTACGGGAGGAAAAATATTTCCTTGAACGGTCCATGAAGCCACCAAAAAGTGTGCCGCTGAAGGCTACCAAACATAAATCGAACTTCCTGGACGATATCCAAAAAGCTGCGAAGTTGTTACCGTCACCAGGACAATACGAAACAAGTCAGGATCTCTCAGCACGCTCCAAGTCAAAGACCTCTGGAGTGGTTAAGTACCCTGACAGGAAGACCATCTTCGATGAGATGCAGCATGTGCTAAAAAAGAATAACTTTCCGGGTGTAGCAAGCTACCTTGCCAACCCTTAAAAGGACCGGCATCTATCCAACCTCAGCAAAGCAGAATCACCCGATTATTTGGAAGCGAGAATGCGAAACTCCATTGATACCCCAGGTGTTGGGCAGTATAACGGGAAGGATGAGCGACTCAAATGGCACGGACATTTCGTTAAATGGAAGGCCAATAACATCGTCTCAGCGAAGGCCAAGATTTAGAAAGAAAAGTTACCTCCAGTAGGCACATACATCCCCATCCCAGTATCCTACGATCTGTTTGAATCCATTGAAGCAAAGTCTAAGGGAAAGAAACCACGACCGAACGGCTTTGGTAAAGTCGAAAGATTTAAGTCACCAGACCCGAAACAGCAACCGAAGGGTGACTACAATATCCTCAGTGAGTGGGGCATGGTAGATAAACTCAAGAAGAAGTCGCTGTTAGACAAGATCTCTCGACCCAGCCAGCCTTCGGTTTACTACTGATTGGTGCATCTGTGCCGTACCGTTATAACATGTTTTATGAGACCCGCCACGGAATTAACTGAGGGTACGAAAGCTGACAACCTGGAACCGTTCGAGCCTGAAACAATAGTGGTCGGCGATATGGTTAAGAGTACTCCCATAAATTAACGCAGTGGTCTCTGATCCTCGGATCGAGTACACAAATCGGCAGGCCAAGGAGCGAAAGATCCAGCAAATGAAGGATCGGTTCCTTAACGAAATGAAGGAAAAGATAACATCAGCTCGGCAGGCCTACACAAAGGTGATGGAGGAAAAGGCAAAGTATAGATTCGGCTACGATGAAATCTAGAATAACAACCGTCAAGTGTACAACTTTGAGTTGTTCTCTGAGTAGAAGACAGTGCATAAGCCCAGCATCCATAGCAATGAATCACAGTTCGCTCCGTTGGTGGCTCAAGTGAGACTACCGCAGGCCAAGAATAAGAGAGGCGTGCAGATCCAAGAGAAGAAATACGACTTCAAGAACATCACTGAGTTCATATACTTCAATAAGGAGCCCAGCAAGTAGGATAAGACCAAACAGCTGAGGCTTCGAGATATCGAGAAGCTCAACAACGAACAGGAGTTCTAACAAAACTACCAAAACTATCAGCTCTCCTTCTAAATTCTACAGCTCTTCAGGGAGCTGAACAACACGGCAGATGATCCTGATGAGGACAAGGATGTACAGGCCGGCAAGCGAATGGTGAAGGCCGACAGGGAGATGAAAGATGAGCTGGGGCGATTTAATTTTAGGATATCTCGAAACCCCTTCTGCATTCTGTTTGGCAAGTAACTCTTATTGTTACGGTAGTCGCAGCCGCAACTTTGAAATTAACTACCTGAAGCACCTGGTAATCAATAAACCGGTGTTAGATACAGACAAGATGGAATACCTACCTTTAGACATGCCTCAGAATGTGAATGATATTGACTGTAACGAGATTACCTATCTGGCGGCAGGGAGATATGGGCGCAAGCAAGCTCAGAAACTGGAACAAATTTCAAACACCAGACGAATGAACGTAAAGATGCTTGAGGGTGACAGCCAGCTCGACAAGCGGTACGCAGATTTGAAGAACAAGATTAATGAGCTAAAGAAGGCACGGAACATCTCGAAGACGCTAATAAAAGTCAGCCAAGCAGCTCAAACCGAGAAGATAGTGGGAGATGAGAGCCTCAACGAATTAATTGACATCAACACGCAGCGTACCCTCACAAAGCTGGGGGACCTCATGAAGGTCAAGGAAGAGGCAACAGCCAATCTCGTCGATTATCCTCCGGAACTACGGACCATGATGTTTGATGATGTTCACCGCGAGATGCGAGAGCAGCTGTTCTGCTTGCTGATGGCCATCCTCAAGGACGAATCGTTTGTGAACTACAGCGAGTGCTTTAAGAACTATAGCCGTTAGGAGGTCGAGGACAAGTTGCTGGAAGTCATCTACTACAACATTAACGCCATCCGTGAAAAACTGACCCGCTCCAAGGAGAGTAAGCTGAACCTGCTCAACCTATATCTTAACAACCGCAAGATGATTAAAGACTACGAAGAGAGCTCGAGGAACGTTAAAACTCCCCAAAATCCACTGAGTCGCCACAAGAACTCTCGGAGCAAGTCGCCGACGCCCAAGAAGAAGATATGGCTTTGATCATTGCAAATCACTACTATGTATTCATCTGTCACTTCACAAGCTGCTCATCCGTGCGAGGGTTGTTGTCGGCCAGCACCTCTGGCGGTTGCATTTCGATTTCCACTGGTTGCTGGTCAGGTGTTTCCCTTGATCCGCGTCTTTCCTCGGAGCGTGGTTGCTCCTCTTCTTCCAGCTTCCGATGAACCATCTTCTTCTTTTGCTGGTACTGCTTAATCTTATCGGTGACGTAGTCGATGACTTCCACTCGACTGTTACGCCACTGGAGAAGACAGAATAATCCAAGCAGGAACAGCACGATGAACACAGCTACGGCTGCATATACCATAATGCTTTGACGTTACTGTTGCTCGGGAATGTCGACGTCAATTGAGATTTGGCGAAGGACTTCGCAGTATTAGTTGTAATTGCCTGGCAAAATGTAGCTGGTATCCACGGTCAAGCCTTCATTTCCGCTGCAGGAAGATATGTTGCTATTGGAAGTTATTAAGACCTTCGAGTGCTTGCTGCCGAAGAAGCATTCTAGTCGTGGTGGGTGCACTCGCAGCCAGCTCAACTTCAGCGACTTGTCGTCGGAGAGCAGGAAGAGCTCATCGGAGAGTTTGACAACTCGCCGAGCGGAAGACTGAACCCTGACACCGTTGTGCTATCGTTTGATGAGACGGGGATCCACTCCGATGGGGAACCAATCCAAAAGATCGCTGGAGAATACGAGCATCTCGCGACCGTGCACAAAGAAGTCTGTGATATAGTCGAACAGTTTGTAATATCGAACGAGTTCAGCCTGCTTTGTTTGATAATTGTAGATGAGCTCGCAGATCTTGAAGTTGTTATTCTCAACAAAGCTGTAGAGGAGGTGGGGACCCTCTGCTCGTATCTTTAGGTTCCCCGAGTGTTTGAATGAAATGATATCGTAGCTGCTCACCCTTCCCTTCAATACCTTGTAGACATAGATGTTCTCCGCTTGGTCGAGGAGGTATATCAGTCCTTCCTGTTTGTTTATCGCCAAACTCACGGGGTGGATCTCTGTTCTATCAAATCGGTTGAAGTGGGCCACCATGGTCAATCCACCAGTCACATCCACTTGGAACACCAACATTCCGCTGGTAACGCTGCCAACCACCATGAGCTAACCAGTGACGAGTCCCTCATTGACTGCCCAATTAAAGTGAGTGTCCAACTTTTGGACACTGGATAGGACACCGCGGGTATCGATCCTCCAGATGCCGAACTGTGTAAACACAAACACGAATTTGCCATCTTCACTTGTCAATAGCACTGACCCCCCGCTCTTCTCTTCATCGATGGAGCGATTCACTGAGATTTTTTAAGAAGCTGCCTTTACAAGGTGGGTGTTGTTGAAGTAGAAGGCAGTTATCTTGAGTTGGCTGTTGATGAAGTAAATCAACCCTTACTGGTAGCTGACAGTTACAGAGCTGCTATCGAAGGAGTTGCTGTCAAGTTGCTCCCCTGAAAAATCGAAGGATTGTATCTCCTGCATGTTCATTTCGTGGGCCTTGAAGTTACAGAAGCTGCCGACCTCAGCATTCTTAAGGTCGGTGATGTTCAGCGTTGGCTATTCGGTGTGTTCGAATTCATACCGAAAATGTTCCTTGCTCCTGACTATGAAGGACTAGGGCGGGAAGGTATGTTGCTTACGCTTCTGCTCCGGTAGCACTGTCAGGATATCCGCTTGCAACGTCCCCCAAGCAAGCAGCAATACCGCGGCTAATAGATTCCGCATACTGATAATGTTTAGATTAAGACACGTCGATTTTGCTATTTCACACAGGGATATCACTCCAGCAGCACTCGGTTGTTTTTGTTGGAACGACTTCGGGTCTGTCGCTCGTTCGCCAGGCGCTACAGGCATTTGTAGCAGCTCCATTCGCCCTCTGGCACCTGCTTCAGCTTCAAGCAATCCAAATGGTAGGCCTTTGGGCAGGTGTCACAGCAGAGGACTTCACCTTCGCCTTCACAGATTTAGCATGCATCCTAATTCGACCCTTCGCTCTCGTCCTATTCCGAGTCAGAAGAGGGCTGTGTTAATGCGAGTGTTACTTAGTGCAGGTTAGTATATTTTTGACGCCTCTCGGACTTTCGAAACAGCCTTCGGAGGGCTGGCCGACCATCCTCAGACTCATTCTCAACTTCCTGATTCGGGCTACTTTAGTGCTTCTGCTCCTTCTCCCTTTCTCTTCGTTAGCGCTCCTTCTATTTTTCTTTTTGTCTTTCTCGCTATTTCTTCTTTTCTCGCTCCTCCATACCTTCCTGCTTCTTCTTAATATAACGCTCCACAAAGTTACGAAGAATCCAGACACAGATCCATAGGCCGGCAAGATTCGAACAGTTCTATAGGTAGTCTGACCAAAACTTCTTGATCTTTTCGCTGTTTATGCCCCATAACCTAATCGGCAACTTCTTGTCATATTCCTCTTCTTCGTTCTCAGCTAATCCTTCTGGAGACTTGTTTACTGCCTCTGGCCGATAGTATTCTTCAGATTCTTCATCGACAGGAATTACAGTATTCCTTTCTTGGAAGCTTTCAACGAACAGAAAAGACTCTTGCAGTTGCCGGACATCTTCCTTCAGCTAAGTCAAAGTCACTCGGGTCATAAAGGCTTCCATAAACGACTACCGAATCGCTCTATGAGCCCACCGACAATTTCGAAGGCTCAGGTAACTAGTGAACCGCTTTTCGATTTCGTTGACTTCGAGTTTGATGGAGTCAAACGATACCTAATCTCCTTCTATCAGCAAGTTTTCTTCAGTCATTTCGAAGGGCTCTTCAGGGGAATCTCTGATAACTCCTTCCTTGATGAAGTAATGAATGGAGTCGTGGAGGGACTTCTCCCTAATACCCTTGCAGTTGAGAGCATGCATGACTTCAACGATCCTCTGCTTGCCTTCGTAGAGTCGGTAGTTTGTCCGACTATCAAGCAACCCATGGTTGTACTTCACGTACATAGTATTGGGCTCCTTCGCTGACAAGAAGTATTCGGAGCTATTGCGATCGATACCAAGGAATTGTACCCCAGTCGTGACAAAGCAGATCGTTTTGTTGATGTCGTTGATGCGCTCCTTGTTCTTCTGAATGGACTCCTAATTTCGTTGTTTGGTCTGTTCCATTTTCTGTACTTGTTTTCGAATTCGTTATTGCTATCGCTGCTGCTTATTGGTAGGTTCATACTTCTTGGTCAGCTGGTCGATTTGAATCTGCAGCTACCGATCCTGATGCTCGAGTTCTTTCATCTTTTCGCCCATCGATAGAACTTAGGCTTATTCTTTCTTCAGTTCAGTTACAAGTTCGCCTCGTTCCTTAGTCATCTACTGCATTCTCTCAGACTTCTTCGACACCATGTCGTGGAAACTGTCGATCTCGGAGAGACCTTCAATCAGCGTCCGAAGGATATATAGTTTCCCTTCCAAGACTGAGGTTGGTGTTGATCGATCAAATCCTTCGAATGCTTTGGCCATGCTTGGCACTTAGCTCAGGTAGTACACAACTTCCCTCCAAATCACCGGTACCAACTGCTCAAAACACTAATTTTCGAATAGATTGCTGACCAGAATGAAGAAGCTGTGATCGTTGAGAGCCCTAACATTCTCCGTCTTGTTCTTTTCCATGATGTCACCCAGATAGACTGTGAGCAGAGAGCTGAGCACTGCATAGAATACCCTGTCGCCATATGGTAACGACTAAGATAAGCAAGACAATTACCAGTGCACGGTGCATGAACCTCTTGGAGGTCGTTTCGAAAGGGTATTTGATCTCATCAAGAAAGGTCAGCACGAAGTTCTCCACCAGCATGAAATCGCCAAGCAGTGCCGAAGGAATCTCCGAGTGGTAACCGGCTTCAGGAATCTACTTTAGGAATGTTAGGTACTTTCTTTTCTGGATCAAACAGCTAACTATAGACAAGCAGCAACACGTCGTCGATAGGAAACTTGAGTTCGCGGTCCTTCACATAGGATGGGTAACGGCTGGTGAAAAGATTCAAAACTTGATGGTAGTCACCGTTGCGACGCTCCCGATCCTGCTTCTTTTTATCCGTGAGCCACAAAGACTTATATTGGCCATCTAGTCGCAATTGCTTGTCTGCTTGCTTTTCCAACTGCTTCTCCTCCTTTCGCTGATGCTTGGTGCTGCGATCCTCCTCCCCTTAGAACTGACACCTCTCACAGATGTATTTCTTCGGGGCGGTTTCCTTTTCAAGGTTTATGCAGACCAAGTGAAAGTGGCGATGACATCCCCGACACATCTTGCTTTCCGGCTTACGAACTTGCTTCTTGCATAGCGCGCACTTTTTTTGTTGTTTCTTCTGCTTCTGTTGCTGTTGGTCGCCCTTCACAGCCACCTTCTCATCTTCTCTTGGTTCCTCTATATCCATCGGTTTCGTCAGGGCGTGGCCCAGCTGTAAACTCGGCTTGGCTTACGAAGTGTCTATTCCTTGGCGATTGTAATCTATAATATTTGTTATTTTGGTGCTCTCCGAGCGCTGTGCTTGTGGCAGTGATGCTTCCAGAGCAAATCCTATACGGCTGCTCCCACTGGTCTCTTGTTGAATTTCGGGCGGGTCCATTTCGCTCATTGGTCCAATTAAAAACTATAGGTCTTCGGTGGGTTTAATCAACGTTTTGCGAGTGGATTTGCATGGCTATAAATTGCGTTCCGGAGCTACTATTCAGCCGGATGGTGGAAAGTGCCAAACCAGCGTGCACCCGAGAATCTGAGGGAGCTATCTGAACCAAAGGGCCGCGATTGGGGCAGACTCTAGGGAACACTTTGGTATGATCCTATCAGGTGTTTGGTCCTACCCGTGCTCACAGATTATTTTTCCCTGAGGCTGTACGTTTTCTGCAGCTTCAACGCCCTGATATATCAGTTATGAATTAAAACTGTGTTAAAATCTTGTCGGGTGGTAACTTACCTGAACCGAATTGGCTTGATTCCAGGCTTAGAACCATCATTTTTTTAAAGCAATTCCCTTTCAGTACTCGAATGTTCTGAATCGATCAGATATAAAGTCCTTACGGAGGTAGACCTTGGCGGTCGTTAAACTCAGTATAACTACAGACTTGGAGAGCGGGCTAAAGATCTATCTTCACATCCCGAGCAGGAGGAAGTCAACATTGCCACCCTTTTAGTATCTCCGAAATGTTCGCTAGTGTTAATAATTTTGATGGAATTGGTCGTGTTAAGCCAGTGTCTACACATTACTGCCTCAAGACCTTCTTGACAACTGAGGTTCCTTGAGAAGTGCGGCAAATAGCACTTTTCATTTCAATTATTACTCAATAATGGCAACCTACCGGAAATCCCCTTTGCGCCTTGACCTCAGCAATCCGATTTTCCAATCACCTACCCGCAATGGGAGACATACTGGAATCATCTCTCGAACCACCTCAACGGCAAACATGTACAAGGCAGAAAAGACTGTGAATCTGACCCCTCAATCCCGAAGGCAGAACGCTCGGTAAGTAAGTGAAGCCTTCTTTGAAGCATCCAAAGAGGTTTGCTGCCCAAATTGCAGGTACTTGTTCAAGGTGCATACTACCCCGATCAAACACGAGGAGCAGCTCTAAAGAATTCGCAACATTAAAAGTTCGTTTGCTCAAACCTAACCAGTCATTGAACCGCTTGATCTATCACCACTCATGGAAAATGCCCAACAGATCACTGCTGAGCCCATTCCAACTACTGGAGCTCGGTTTGAAAGTCCAACACGGCAGGCACAGCGTACCTATACCAAAACATCCCTCGAACCCGTGGTAATTCCACCGACTGAAAGAACCCACTACAACATGTCACGATTGGCTTCAGCCTATGATACCCTGCTGAGGTAATACCAAATGCTTCTGGAACTGTTGGAGAGAATGCGACAGCGAACCGATACGCCATCCTATATGAAATACCTCGGCAGCGATCCGATCGACGCTATACCAGTCTTAACCAACTGATAACTCTTTATTCTTATTCTCCATCTGATTGCGGTTGCTCACACCCAACTTCATCATTTCTTGGCGGGTTCCTGCTTCTTCATTATCCTGTCCAACCCTTCCTTCACCATCTGCTCCTTCTCCTTACGCTTCTCCTAGTAGTACTGTCTTGACTTTTCGCACTCCTTCACCTACTGTTCGTGCTTGGCGTTTTGGCTGAGCAAACTCTTTCGAATTTATTCATTCGTCCTAGAGATGAAGCTGAGGGTAGTTGCTATAGGTACGCTTTCCCAAGTGGCACGTAGATGGACCGCCCCTCCTTGACAGCTTCAACTTCCTTGACAGTTAGTTCGTTTTTCTTCATGGTTCGCTTGAGTGAGAATATCTCATTTTCGTAGGCTCGCACCTGAGAAGCGTTACTGTTCATCTCCTTCTCAACTTCCATTATCTGGATAAGCGCAGCATACTACCTCCATAAGGAAAGCCTGCTTCTCCTTGTCGATAGTCGTCACCATTTGCGATACTTTAATATGTATATGTTCGAAGGAGGGAGTGGTACCCAAACCCATTGCAGCATGCAGTTTTAAACGAGGCTATTCGTCCGTATTGGGTTGTTCGGTATCACAACAGTTCGTCCTGGTAATTGCGGTAGCGACCGTAGTATATGGTGTTCTCCACTGGGCACCCGTAGTCGGGGACACCGTAGTTCGGACTGGTCGGGTTTAGTATGCTGTATCACGCTATTTGTTACACGTTGATGGCCTGGATGGGGTAGCTGGTGAGCCTGGTGGTATAGTTGAGGAATGACTGCCATAACTTGAGTCCGTTGAGGCTGTAGAGGAAGTGGTAAGGCCACCTTGTATACAGAGCCGGAGATCGACTGTTGGCGGCATCATCAGTGGTCAGTCGGTTGATAATCTTGCGATCACGCTCCTCGATGGACATAAAGCTTGAAATATTATTATGGAGAGTATAGCTGATAGGGATTGTGGGATTCTTTGTTCTAGCTTCGATCGATTCGAGCAATCAAACTGAAACAGTCGAATTTGAAGAAACAAGGTAGGGGGATTCAAAAGAAGTAGCAGGCAGAGTATCCATTTTACGATGATATTTGTTTGAAGTGGGGTTAGAATCCTTCAAGCTTAAAATGATCAGAAGTTATTATCAAGCTGACGCAGATCCCTCACATCAAGCGCTCTAAATATACTTTTTGCGAGAACCGAGGGGGAAACACAGGACAGCCGAATTGTGAGGAGTTATTGAGAGCTATTGATTGCAGGTGGGACTCTACGAGATTCACTTGCATTATTGCGTACCTATAACTTAAATTGATGTTCTCGTTCGACGAGGTATTCGGGAAGGGCAGTGAGCCCCAGCCTGAGCACAAGGTGGCTAAGACCTACAAACTAGGAGGGCGGTAAATTCGTGAGGAAAAGCTCATCTCCGAAGGTAAGTCAACCAGTGTTCCATAGGCGCTTTTGGCTACATCTGGAAGGCAGTCGATACCCGCACCAACGAAGTGTTCGCACTCAAACGGGTCATCTGCACCAATTCCGAAAGACTAGAAGCTGCTCGGTTGGAGCTTGAAGTCATGGTAGTAGCAGTTGCTATTTTCAGAAGAAGATGAAGCCATGTCCCAACCTGGTTGGCTTCTATGGTGGAGATCTTGTAAAGGAGACGGCCTCCAAGACGATTGTCATCGTTCTGATGGAAATGTGCGATACCGGGACACTCTTCGATGAAATGGTCTCCAAGCAAGACACCGGCTTCAAGGAGGAACACCTATTGCGTATAGTCGAGTGCATTGCCAAGGGAATAGCAGGGTTGCATGGTATTGGCTATGCCCACCGCGACATTAAGATAGAGAATGTCTTGCAGGGCAAGGATGGAACCTACAAACTGTGCGACTTCGGCTCGTGCACGAATCGAACGGTGGATTTCGGAGCAATGCCACAGTCCGATTATGGGTTGTATGAAGACGAGCTGGAGAAGAACACAACACCAATGTACCGACCACCAGAGATTGTGGATCCTTTCCTCCGATACCGTGTGAACTAGAAAGTGGATGTTTGGATGCTCGGATGTGTACTCTTCACTCTCTGCTATTTTGTGCATCCGTTTATCGAGTCCAACAAGCTGGCAATATCTCGTGGGTTATTTAAAATTCCAACGAACTCCAAGTATCGATACAGCGACAAGCTCAACGATCTCATCAGGCATATGCTCACCCCCAACCCTGTGCATCGTCCAGCCATCAACGATGTGCTCACCATAGTGAGGAACTGGAAGCAGTTACAACAGGTTCCTCTGAACGTACAATATTGGGTTATGGAAGTCAGAAGCAAAGGCTCTCAAAGCTGAGCAGGAACGCAAGGCCAAGGAGATGGAGGCCTTGGATAAGAAGGCCGTTCATTTCGACGGTGATATCCCCATCTAGTAACTAATGAAGCTCCAGAAAAAGCTCGAAAAGGCTGTCGATGCTCCAATAACATCTTTTGTCAAACCCAAACAACCACTGAGCAAAACATCATCTGTACAGCCAATAACAAAGAACGCACCAGCCAGACATACATAATCTGCCAAGAACACATCTGCTTCCTAGTTTGACTTTTTTAGCTTTGGATCAGAACCCAAGCAAACGGTGCAGTCGACAATCCGACCACCTTCTGCGTCCAAGAAACCCACAAAAAACGATGATCTATGGAGCTTGCTACAAGACTCCCAGCCAACAACTAGCATGCCCCAACCACCAAAGAGCACATCTTTAACTGGCGACCAATTCGACATCTTCAACACTGTAGTGTCCAGCACGTCTGCTTCAATACCCCCAGCCAAGCCTCCTTCGAAGAACAAAGATTTTGAGATGTTTGTGAATGGCTTCCAGAAGCCCCCTGACAAGCCTGCCAGCCAAACCAACTTCAACTTCTTTTGATGTGCATGGGATTGGTTGATTGTTACTGCCGTTCTTACAAATGCCTTTTCTTGGTGATACCGAAAGAAGATTCCCGCTAGAAGGAATTTGATAGCGTCGTTGTATCCCAGAACGCACGAGCGTTAGATGCATACTCATGGACCGCGGTACAAATGTCAGCGAGTGCATCTAATCGTCCATTATTATAACCCAACACAATAATAATAAAGTTAGACGTCATCACCGATCGGTCTTCCTTATGAGCTCTTGTTTTCTATCCTTCCAAGCCATCTTCCACACTCAGTTTGGTGAGGAGCTGTACGCTGTGGGCAATCATCCATCTTTGGGGGCGTGGGACTGTCGTAATGCGCTACGCCTGTTCACTACCAAGCATGACTACCCTAGCTGGCGAGCCTGCCATAAAATCACTCTGCCGTACCCTTTTGCAGCCACTCAGCATCGGCTACCGTTTGGAGTTCAAAATTTGTGTGAAGGAAGGACACACTTTCAAACGATGGGAGAACTTTCCATCTGACCGCAACCGCATCTATATGACAGACTGCCGTTACGTCAAGCTCAAGGTGATCGAGAACAGCCTAGAACTCGTCGCGGAGAGGAAGCATCGAACAGTATCGAGTGACGAGATGGTTGCTCTTGAGCTGCACCCTGCTCACAAGTACGATTAAAGAAACGTATGAAAGTTGGCGATGTAGGAGAGTGACGAAGACAGTAACAGCTCCAGTGGTAACTAATATGAAGAGCTGGAGCCAGAACGCAGTCGCCCCGATCACAAAATTCCGGACTTCGTTAATGCCTTCCAAGGTTCCTTGAAATTTGGCATTCGTACCACCAATCACCTTTACATGAAGCACTACACCCACAAGCCAGTTGTGCCGGTAAAGCGCAGCAACGAAACCTACATGGCCTGGCATTTCGTTCCTGCTGGACGACCGATCGCCTAGGAGTGTTTACGTTTGGAGACCATCGATGTGGAGCAGGCCGAGAAATCGAAGGACTGCCAGCTGGAGTTAGCCAAACATATTTTGGAGAGAATACGCAGTCAACGCTCCAAATCATTTCGGGCTGTGGTGCTGCATGGGATGGAATTTGCAATGATTCCTCGCAACATTCGAATGTTAGTGGGTGATACATCCCAGCTGGCGATCGTCGTGCAAATCGATAATGTGGACTCACTGTTGCAACTTCCAGAAGACTCGGAAGGAGTGCTGCAAATCGTTGAATCTCTGTTCTTTACTGAGTGCTTAGTCTTTCGCAGCTATACCGTGCTCGAGCAGTTTCTCGGGGTGCTTGAAAAGCTGCTGCTCCAATTCAGTGTCAAGAGTGTTGGACTTTCAGAGTTAGTCATAATATCGGACTTTCGACCGCTGTATGTGAGGGTCACCACCCCCGGGTCTTCTCAGGATCAACAAGAGCTTACATCGGTCGGCAGCTACACCTACCCCGATATAATTCGACTGCCAATATTTCAGCCCTCCGATGAGATTGCTTCAAGCACGCCCAAGAGTATTACAGAAAGCTTTCAGAAGTCTCTCAGCACGAGAATGGTCGTGTTCAGCTTTGGGCAACATGAGTCGCTTGAGCTGTTGCTGAACTACCGCGGGGAGCTGAACCATCTAAGTCAAAGCAACCTCATTTACGTGTTCACGCCGAAGAGTCTGTCAACCTACGTTGAGATAATGAACCAGCTGCCTCAAGTGGTGTTTATCAGCGCAACCTACATGTAGGTCTACCATCAGGAGCAACGGTACTGCTTAATGCCTCACAACCGTCGCGGCTAGCATATCTTCCCGCGACAATTTATGGATCAGCTTAAGAAGGATGTCGAAGGGTGCCCAGGCATATCGATGCGCATGCGTAGTAACCTCATCTACCTAAGGTTGGAGGAAAACTGCATCCTCGCCAAAGAATTCTTCGAAAAATTCTTGCAGCGAGTGGAAGTGCTGGTTCGCCACTATAATGAAACAAGCCACTAGAGTCTGATTGTGACTCGAATGAACACAACGACAGTTGAGGTTCGCCAGTTCTACCAGACGAAGATGTTCCTCACCAATCTCATCTTCAAGTTCTCCAGTGCCTCGATCAGCTTTATGGCACTGTTCATGGTAAACCGCTTCGAGAATTTCAAGTATTTCAGGCAGCTGAGGCACGTTCTGGAAGTGCAGATGTCACTTAGCAGAGTACGCTTATTCGTAATGTAGAAAGCCGATTTGTTCGGGTACGTCGTGACCTCTGTCAAGACTGAGCGTGCAGATGTGATCAACTAAACCGACCTGTTGGAGCTCCTGAAGAAGTTGATTGCTTGCGAAGGCGAGGATGACTGGAGGGAACCCCACAGGACCATCAGCTCTCGCAGCCCCATCTTCGGATTCAAGAACATCAATATCTGATGGGTCACTGCCGTTCTTTTTGCTCTCGGTACTGGTTTTGAATGACTACAAAAATAACTAATTGCAGTAAGTTCGATTCGCTCGAAGAATCTACTTGAGCCTAACCGCTTGTTTGAGGCGTCATGCCTTATCTCGGCATATTTTTTTGTTTTCTCAAGATGTGGAGCCATTTGACTTTACCCAAGCAGAAGTGCAAAGAATCACAAAACCATTTCGCCTCCAAATTCGGAGAGAGGATCCATCACTGAATCGTTGCCGATTAAGCTAATCTTACAACCTCAGTATTTTATCATCTGTTTTGTCATCCAGGCTCTGAGCCCTGAGATTTGTCATGAGGCAACATTTATACGTCTGAAGGGCCAATATGGCCAGCCTCCTCTCAAGCGGATTTCTTTTTTATGTTGATTCTCTCAAATTTAAACCATCCCCCTAGCCAGAGGCTTCATTCAAAGAATTCGATTCCCCACTGAAAGTTGACAAACGCGTCCGGTCGGATACAACGGGATGCTTTTTCTCCTCTCCTGATCAATTAGCTGACCGGCTGCTCCGAATTCCTTGTCAAAGACACTATAAATCAATGGCATTTCAATTTGAGTCATAAACATAAAATTAATGCGCACGGCTGTATTCCTCATGCTGCTCTCAGCAGTAGCCTTCGCTGGCAATAGTTGTTCACAGAATAACAGACTTATTCTGGAACGCGGACGCCAAAACAAGTTCTATTTCACACCCGGGACCCTTGCTGGTTCAGGTGAACCAACCTTCGCGGGAGGCAACTCTCAGAACTATGGGTACAGTTTCAGTGGGCTTCCCTCATGGCTTTCAGTAGAAGGCAACAGAGTTAGTGGAACACCCCCAAGCAGTGGCGATCTTGGTCCCTGGACTGTTACCGCCAAGTATACTGGAAGTCGGGGCGGAGATGTCAGCGGGAGCAGCAGCTTCCTTCTGTCACTTAGTGATGCTCTACCTGCAGGAGTATCGCTTTCGGGACTCAGCAATGTGGCCTACTACGAGAATACTTCCCTTAATGGAAATCAGCTTGCCAACGACCAAGCTGGCTGTTATGTATTGCTGATCCCCGTGATTGGCGCTACATCAACTGCACCAACACAGGTTGCCACAAGTGTGTCGACAGTCGCTGCCACTGTAGTGTCATGCACTTCTCAGGAGAGCAGTTATAATAGCGCGAAGCAATCAGTTTCGGCTATTCAGAACGAAATTGCAGGCTATAGCTCCCAATTGACGAGCGCTCAAGCTGCAGTTGAAACCCTCCGCAATAAACGTGATGCCCTCCAGAACCAAGCATCAACCGACAATGGAGCTGGATTTGAAGGTCAACTTTCCACTGCCAATGCTGAGGCCAACAGCATTTCTCGACAACTTGACATTGCGAAGCGTGACTCAGCCCGTGCTACTCAAAATATTGCTTCCGCACAGGCAGCACTTCAAACTGCTCAGAACAATTTGCAAGTCATCTCCGGTCGACGAGAGCAAGTCGCCGCAAACATCGCCAGTGCCGGCAATCAACTGAATGCTGCAAAACAACGCTATAACCAGGTTACCGTGACACTCACAACTGCAAGGAACAATCTTGCAGGTGCTCAGTCGGACTTTGAGTCAATCTCTTCAAAGGTCAACAGAGTAAAGAATAGTTTGGCAGCAGCCAATGATCGTGTTGCCCGAGCTCGAGCTGAGCTGAATGCCGCCTTAGCAGCTCAAAATTCTGCTCAGGCTGATGCAACTGCAGTCAGCAACGACTATGAAACTGCCAGGAACAATCTAGCGGCTGCCCAGAATGCAGTTAGCAGTGCTCAGGCGACTATCTCATCAGCCGACAATGATGTTCAAACGGCCACTGCTAATTACCAAGCTGCAAAACGAACAAACGTCGATGACGATTGGGCTTCTGCCACTCAAGATGTCAATACTGCTCGAGCCCAGCTTAACGCCGCGAATACTGCTGCGAGCGACTCTCAAACTCGTAGCACCACTCTGACTTCTAACTTCAACGACGCCCGTCAAAAAGTAACTTCTCTCCAAGCTAAGCTCGATGCCTACAACTCTCGTGCCTCAGCCCTTCAAGCCCAGTACACCGCTGTGAGCAACGATTTAAACAGTGCTATTGCTCAGCTTTCTTCAATCAATAGTCAAATTTCGAGTGCTCAGGCAAAACTATCCAGTGCCAGTTCAACTTATGATCGAGCGAGCGCTGAGCTGAATTCTTGCAGAAGCAGTCAAAGCCAAACTCAAACTCAGACCACTACAACTACCTACACCACAGCTACTCAGCAGCCATCCTATTACCCAAATACAAATGTTATCAGTGGCACACAAGCTGACGATGATCGCTCAGGAGGCAGCCTTCGTAGCCTCTTCAAGAATGGTATCATTCGCAATGGTGATACGACTATCATTAAGGGATCCAGCGGGTTCATTGCTACTGGAGGACCCTCTGGTACCATTGTCTCCGGACCTAACACCTATATCTCAACAGGAGGATCAGGTGGAGCTACAACTGTCGTCTCTGGAGGGCGCACAATCATCAATGGTGGAGTGGTTGGACTCAACGGAATCGCAGGCCTTGGAGGATTCAACATTGCTGGTTCGGGAGCCACTTCTGGTTCGAACAGCTTCAGCAGCTTCTCAAGCAATTCAGGAAATCTGATCGTCAACAGCGACAATGAAGACTGTGGTTCAATCACGATCAACTCCAGTGGAAACGGTCCCATTACCTACGCTGACTCGAACTATATCACTGTCGGTGGTAAGACCATTTACTTTGGCCCATGCACAAGCAAGTCATATCGCCGTGGTCGCACGAGCTTCTCCCCATCGGACATTGTTTCATACGACACCTACCAGTCTGGCGGTAAGACCTACGCCAGGAAGGTCTCCTGTAATGAGTGACCAGAAGTGACATTATCGGAGGATATTGAAATTGCAAGCATTTAGTATTATCAAGGGATCACCCGAATTTAGTAGCAGGGTTGCCGATTATCCAGTTTTACTCGAGGGTCTCTCAGTAACAGACTTACAAGGTGTTCAGATCGTCCACCCACTTGCAGAATTAGCTCGGACTGCTGTTCTCTGTCCTCGAAGAATAACCCTCGGTTAAGCAGTGTCATTTTCATCCTCCTGCTTGTCTATTCAAGATTGCTAATCATCAGCAGCACCCGCCGTTTGGTGCAGACTGTCTTTGTCGAAATGCTTCTACCGCGAGCTGAAGGCATCACATCTTCCAGCAACCGGTGATACTATTGCTTCAGCATCGTGTTCTTTAGCTACTCAGCCTTGTTGCTGCTTAGAATAGGCCGTATGGCAATGCTACCCGGAGCATACACCACCAAGCTATAAGGTGGCTGGAACTATGGGTGTACTTCTTGGCAGATCCTTAGATGAAGAAAATACTCGCCTTGTATAAGATCAATAAATTGCCGATCCTCGAGGTATGTCTTTTGTTGTCGTAGAGAACCTCCTTAGTAGAGTTTGTCAAGACCGTTGCTACACTCGTCGAACCGAGCCAGCTCCAGCATAACTTCACCAAAGTTATAGACACCTTTGAGATGCTCCTCGAAGTGTCTGGGTAGAAGCTGGTTCACTCGGAGTGACACTCTAGCTGCCTCCGACATTCTAAAACGGTAGTAAAGAGATTCTTCTCGTTTGTTGCAGTGAATCTACAATGACGAAATCTCATATCCTGGCATTCTCATGAGGTGAATAAACTCATCCTGGCATTCCTATGAGGTACCCGATTATGCGAGGGAAGAAGTGCTCTTTGTGGGGAGCTTATGATGAGACCCAGTTTCGTTTTTGAGCAGCAACAGCAACGATTTGGTTTGGTTACGTCTTGGCTTTGCCGATGGACTGTTGGTGCTGCTCTGGTTATACTCGATGTCTGTGCCAGTAGTATCAGCGGGTATACCAGTGATCTATTCGAACAGCTCTTGAATGGAGAAGTTATCGATATTGTAGTAGCTGCCTACTACTTTGGCTAGAGCCTTCTCAACGAGCAAAGGCCATAGTTGATCATTAACTGGTGGCTCGCCAAACATATACCTTCCGTTGACTGTCGGCAGGTAGTCGTCGATGATTACTTCCTCCTTCACACCGTTGATGAAAAAGGTAACACCAAAGATACCCTCTTCAGTGAGCGGCCAGTTGAGCATCCTGTTCATAACCTCTCGAAATTCGCTGAGCAACGAAAACACTGTGTATAGCTTAGTCATCCGAGTGGACAGATTCGAACACACTTCGTAACTCACTCGCTCCTTAGAGTCCAATACAGCAGTTGGGTATAGTTACTTTGCTCGTCGCCACACTACATTGCTCTTCTCAGGCGACCGATCGAAGCCAATACTCGTATCCACTTGTGGAAACCATTCGTCTCGGAAGTGGTAATTCATAAGCTTCATGTTGACCACCAGTTACTGGTGCTCCTCGGGAATGTTTCGAACGGAAGTGAGTGTAGCAGTGTTGAAGGCTGCCAAACCTGACGGAAGTGTCTTCGAATCACACTGGTAGTAGCGTTCAGCTACGCGGCCCCACTGCTTGTTGTACCACTTTTCCAACACTCGTTGGGCTTACTGCTAGCGATTTTCCGTTGGCTAACGGCAATCACGATAGCACATCAGCTAGGTTTGTCCCATACCAAATCGCAGTTCGTTATTAATACTGTAGGCGCAATTCGTTAGGCAGTGTCACATCAGAACCGTGTTTGGTAGCAACAATGGTTCAGTTTCTTGGCGTGGTCTGGCTTATGTGTCATTGTGCCACAGTTCACTCCGTAGTAGCAGTCAGCACGGCGGCGAACGGCCTCTGGGAGCTCAGCAGCGATGCTTACCCGATAGTTGAGCACGATTTGGAACCAGAGACTCAACCAGCAGATATCGCAGACTGCTGATTCCTTGGTGACAGGAATTTCTCGACTCATTAAAGGCGGTATTTTCATGACTTTCCTATCAACAACGAACCGAAAGTTGCCGGTGTCCATATGATTGACAACTGTATGAGCGAAGACATCCTTTGATGTGACTTTCTTCTCCCTCATATAGTCCTTGAAAATGTTGAACTATGCACTGTTTCCTCGGAAAGTATTCTAGTCTATACGTACCTCTGATTCTCGGTTCATTACTCGAGCAAGTTTAACACCGAAGGTTGCACACGGTGGATTGTACAAGTTACAGAAGTACTGGTCGCAAAGGACGCAGCATTGGTTGAGAGCTGGGTCACCACGTTGAGCTATTCCTTTGCCGCAAGTAACGCAATTAGAGTGGGCTTGACCAGCCGGGCATCGAAAACCATTACGGGAAAGTCGACATTCGGGGCATCTTGCCGGTGGACTGTCTGACGATGAGGAGGCGCTAAGATCACCTGAAGCCCCTCTCACCACTCTCGCTGGTCTCCCTCTGGGTCTTCCTCGAGCAGCTACAGGGGCTACTACTTTTTTCCCATGTATAAATTCGTGAATGTTTACCGCATCGTACCCAAACATATTTGCCTTTTCGTTGGCTTATTAGTCTTCTTTTGATCTTTTGTCCTCTGGGTGTCTCTTCAAAAAATCTTCAATGAGAGTATTGAAACTAGAATCTCGTTGAGCAGTTGTGATTTCTTTCCTACATTGGGCACAATGATCTGTTTTGGCTTTGATAAGACCTGTTAAACACGCCCCACAGAACCGATGGTTACATGGATGGACAGTCACCGGTAAATGCATAACTTCCAGGCATATGCAGCAAGTGATTTGGTCTTTGATGGACTTTAGTAGTTAGTTTGACTGCTCGGTTAGCTTCTTCTTTTCGTCTTCTATTTTCTTCATTTCCTCTTCGTTCTTCTTCTTCAGCTCAGCGGCTATCTCCTCTTACTTCTTTTTAACCTCCAGCTCCACCTCCATTGATTTCTGTTGGTGCAGCTATTCCAACTTGGATTCCAGCTCTATCTAGTAGCCCAGTGCCGACTCGGCTGTTACTTTACTTTGATGGAGCAGCCAAATTTAATTGCCATGTTGTAGTTCCAGTTTCGCTCCTTTGCTCATCTTGGTGTTGTTGACGAATGTACCGTTGCTACTCCGGTCTTCAATGTACACCTTTTCACCTGCTCGGGTTAGTACACAGTGCACCCCTGAGAGTCGCTGGTCGTTAATCACTATGGTATTAGTCGTCTTTCGGCCGATGCTAATCTACCCTTTCGAAAGTGGTTGGTTTGCGAGACCTGAGCTCTTGGCAATGAGTCTTCCCCATACGGCTGCTGGCGGCTCTTCAGCTTCAATCGGTTGAGTAAGTCTTTCGTTGTCGTCCATATGCTGGTATATTTAATAAATATCCGCCAAAAAATAGCAACATGCAATCAGTCAACCATAATTGCCTAGAAGTCCTTGAGTCCAATCAACCACTTGCTGTATTCGCTATGGTAGTCCATCTCCACCTCGTTTATCCACAAGCTACCACGTAGAGCTTCAAAGAACCACTCGCTGACTCCGGATTCTAGAATGCAGCCTCGAAGCCTGACCGATTTTACCGACGGGCTGGATTCAAGGTACTTGACGTAGGCATCGCTGACGATTCTGGAGGCTGGTTCGTTGTAGGACCAGTCGATAGTGATGAGATCAAGCCGCTTCGATGCTTCAATGAGTGCTATAACACCAACTGAAGTCATCTTGTTGTGTGTCACAACGATTGAATCCAGGGGCCAACTCAGCTTCTCAACTATCCTTTCCATCTGCTGATCAGTAATGTCCGAACGAGTTACTGAAAGAGAACGTTTGGCGTGCACCTCCAGTTTCGGAAAGATATCTCTGAGGCGGTTACTGAACTCCTAGAAGAGGGTGTTATCAAGGTTGACGAGATGGAGTTGGAGCAGTGGAGACCGGCTTGGCACAAGGTTCGTCTTGAGGATCTCGACGACACCTTTGGTGGGTAATGCCGGTACAACATAATTTAGAGTTTGAGGAACGTACAGTGAGAGAGTTCGAGTCATCCTTTTCTGCACTTTAGCCATAAGATGTGTAAGGAACGACGACATTGACTCCTTGTATTCCTTTGTCTTGCGGTAGATGTTCTTTGTGGTTCGTCGAAAGTCCATTTCCAGATCAAGTCCGCCATTCTCATATCCAGTCACGGAGGTGGTTGGCGCGAGATTGTCAATGGCGTATACCATTTGGTAGGCCCTGAAGAACACGATTTCCTCAACCATCCGTCGAAACTCCCCACTCCGCTAATCCTTCTTGACGTAGAAGTCTTCCTCAATGGCAAATGATTCAATGTTCTCCAGATTCTTCTCCATAGAGCGCTAGGTAATCTCAATTTCGAAGACCTGAGCATCCTGAACCTCGTTGGTGTAGAAGAAGTACGTAAAGCGCCGTAACGTGTAGAAGTAGTAGTTCCAGTTCAAAGTGGACTTACGGTCGTTACCACCACCGCTGTACTTCTTAGCGGTTAGGTAACCCTTCTGGATTACTGGTGTGTACTCTTGGTCAATATCCTCAGTGATGCGCTTTTCCTCGCAATAGCGGGGAGTTGGCACTTTCTTTTTCTTTGGATGTTTAGCTTCGACAATAAGGGGAACCAGGCTGTACATAAAGTATCTTCGGTCAATCGCCTCGTTAAAGAAGAGCTATACATACCCTTTGTT
>ERZ724508.598-NODE-598-length-24815-cov-6.252262_pt1 | contig 24815 bp, 40 predicted proteins | sample MGYA00376041_ERZ724508 | MGnify/ENA primary metagenome ERZ724508 (study PRJEB28724, sample SAMN07190887) | wastewater metagenome | isolation source: effluent of sewage treatment plant in Hong Hong | place: USA: Christiansburg, Virginia | collected 2016-03-01 ...
GAACTGGCGAAGAGACTGCTTTGGCATTATCGATCAGTTAGCGTAGCTTCTTGACGGTTCGGAACCTTCGATACGGGAGGGCAGAAGTCAGTAATCTTTGTACTGTTGATCGTCCTAGGTCAAACGATCCCACCTCTTTGGTGCCACATGTTTTTAGGCTTTGATGAACGGATCGCTCTCGGTGATAGAAGAAGGCCCCAATATCAAGCCCTCCATGCCAACAGCTGGCTTTCATCGTTAATTAGTAGCAAAGAAACAATATAAATGACAGATGCCAATATTATCCACTTTGCAGCCGCAAGGTGTCAGTCGTCGTTCATGTTGTCGAGATTCGACTTCATTTCCTCGTCCTCCAAAATCATGAGAGTATACAGCAGCACAATGTTCTATTAGAACACCTGCCCCTCCAGAAAGTAGAGCAGCCCCTTTAGGATCTCCTTATTGAACAGGGATTCGGTCTCACTTGCAATTCTTTCCTCAGCCTAGATAAGCAAAGGCAGTACATATTCTTTCAGGACTTTGTATGCACGAATGAACTTCTTCTCTCCAAGGCGTTCTTCTAGTATCAACCTGAGTTCCTCCAAGCTGTTCGAGTTGGTAATATACTTCAAACTCTCCTATTCCAACTCGGTAAGCCGGACACTGTGTCTATCGGGGGTGTGTGAAGTAGACTCAACCTAGCCGTCGTAATAGGAATCCTCATATTGGTTGAACTCGACCTCCTCAAGTCTCACTTGGCTGGGTTGTGTTGGGCTGACGTTGATGCTGTTCGGAGAACGACTTTGTCGTGAATCTTCCGACTATGAGACAATATGCTCGGGAAGATACTCAATCTACTCTTCAACAGGGTTCACGGGAGTATCCACGATAGCCTTCAATGAATTAGTTCTGTACTATTGCTCCGCTGCAGCTTTCGTCCGCATCAGTTATTACTGATTGAGACGTTCGCGAACTTTCTCACTAATTTTGATCTAAACTTTTAGATCCTTCAGGCTCGGAACAGGTTCAGGCTCTTTCTTCTCCTTCTTTGCCGGGACAAACAATTCCACTTGTACCTCATCGGACTTTACCTTCTTATTCAGTTTCCAAGGTTTGACTGTTTAAGCCAACTTCGGGTTGGTTTGTTCTAAGACCTGCTGCGGTTTCTGCTGTGCCTTAGGGGCAACCAACAACTCTTTTGTTTCGCTGAGAGAATGCGATTGATTGCTGCTCTTCGCTGCCATTCTCTTCCGTTTAAGATCCTCTCTCATTTCTTGTCTCAATGCCTATCGCTTATCGTCCTTTTCACAGGGAATGGACTGGGCTGGTTGGATCTTCGACTCTCCCTTGTTCGGTAAGTAAGGTTTCAGCAGTGGATTCTCTTAATTTGATGTGACAATTACTGAGAAGTTCTTGCGCTGACGGCCGTTTCTTGGCATCTACTTTCAGCAGCGATTCAATCAGTGCTTTGATCTACTTGGAGTACAGTCCTTTTGGAAGAGGAGCGAAGTTTCCTCGAAGAATCCTGAGCGCTAATATTGGTAATGAGTTGGCTTCGAAGGGTAGTTTTAAACAGCAGAGTTGGTACAGCACAACCCCTGCTGCCCAGATGTCAGCCTTTGACGTATATGCTCTGCCTTCAACCATTTCAGGAGACAGGTACCCCGGAGTTCCTGCGAAGACTCTGGAGTCTATTGTTTGGTTGCTATACTTGGCGATCCCAAAGTCACCGACCTTGCAGACATCATCCTTGCCGAGGAATATGTTTGCCCCTTTGATGTCCCTATGGATGATCTCCCTATAATAGAACGCAGCCTGTACTTGGAATGGATATAGGCAAGTCCAGCTATAATCTGCGCAAACCAAGTCAGCACTGTCTTCTCTTCGAAGTGCTTCCCGGATTTCGCTTGTTCTTCAATTCGTTTATCAAGATCGCCATTTTCAGCATACTCCATGACTATGCACAGTTTCTGTTTCACTGTGGTGTAGATCTCCTTGAAGGCGATGACGTTGTCGTGTTGAAGAGTGCGCATAATATGTGCCTCCTTGTATGTTGACTACTTTTCCTTGTCGGTGAGATGCTCAATCCGAATGCGCTTGACCACATAGAGCTGAGAGTCATCCTTGGAACGCATAAGGTAGACCTTGCCCATGGATCCCTTTCCGAGTACCTTGATTTTCTCGTAGTGCTCATCTTCGCTCTGTCTGATCTACGTACTTTCCATGACAATATTATCAATAGGCCAGGAAGAAGCAAACACAGAATACACAGCACTATCAAATGTTCTGAGCCACTGTTCATATGAACATCTTGACCCTCTTGTCTCTCATCGAGAATATCAGATTCTTCATGGGTCGGTTAATTGAGTTATGAACTATACTAACCCAGGTCTTACCTAAGGATAGTTCGAATGGGCGTGTCAAAGACATAATAAGGCTCAGTGCAGCTTAATCTCCAACACTGTTGAATGCTTCATTACAAACAGTGTACATAGCAGCAGGGAGGTCAGCCCACTCATGCTACCCATCCTTTGAGCGAGCGTATTAACACCAGGCGATCCGACCAGGTTATTCCCTATATCAATCAATCGCTACTGAGTTCCAGCTTTGCGAGGTGTGTCAAATTGCTGCTGATAGTCTCAAGTCCTTCATCTCCTACTCTATTGAAGTTCATCATCAACTCCTTTAGTTTGAACAGCTTTGAGGCTAGCCGTTTTGTCCCTGATTCGCCAATTCGGTTGTTACTGAGGTCCAACACCTCAAGGTTTCTCATGTTAGCCATATAGCAGGTCGCCTCATCGCCTATCGAGCAGTTGGTTATGCAAAGTGTTTTCACTTATGGCTTAATAGACAGTTATTTGATTATGGTGCTCCACTTTGGCTCGACTATATCGCAGTCCCAGAACATAATGGAGCCGGATCGTGACCATCTGATGTCCTCCAGGCAAATGCTTTTCTCTTTGTAAAAATTGAGCCCAACAGCACCTGGCCTGCTCTTGGCTTCTGAATTTGGATCCCAGAGCGACTTGATCTTGCCCACAACCATTGACAACTATTTGCTGACGTACTACTCAATACCTGCGAGTTTTTTGGGATGGTAGAGATCTGTGTTCAGTGTCGAAGACCTTATGAGTTCAAGTTTGCGATTTAACTCGCTGCTGCTGATGGTTGTTGCCTTCCAAATTCCCTCCTTGATGAGCTTTATGTCGATGTCGCTATTGATCAATTCGCATAGTTCCCTCTCGGTAAAGCTTAGAAACTCTCTCTTCAGATCCGAAATTTGCTGCTCAGCCTTGTCGATGAGCTGAAACACATTCTGAATCCATGCTCTGGCTAAGTTGGTTGACTCTGTCTTCAGAGTAGGTCCAACCAGAAATGTTGCTTTGTCCACCAGCCTATGCCCGATATGCTCGTTCACACATGGGCATGTTTTGCAGAGGAAAGCAGGCTTGAAGCAACGTTCATCCCTACAGAACAGGTCAGCACGTTTGCCACCACTACACTTCATTTGTTTTAGCTCGCCAAACATTGATCTTTTCACTGCAATTGTCCAAATTATATTATGGTTCCGAACATCAGTACAAAATGGGGGTCAGTTATGAACCCCACTGTGAAGCCCACTGTTTAGTTTCTCCTCATAGAGCTCGAAGGCCTCAGGGTTGACATGCAGGCTTATCGACCTTTCAGTATACAGGTTCTATCCGATGAGTGCTTCCGAGAGCTGAGTGGTAGCTCAAGTACCGATCGGAGACTATTCGAGCGATCCATGCCGGTGATATTCCCAGCCTCTTTGTGTAGCAACTCACAGAACTGTTCAAAGGTCAGTTGGTCGCTATGACCCTCCAAAAGTTCTTCAGGGTCGAAGGCTAACTCGAATTCCTTTGTGATGACATGAATGAGGGTGGATTTGCTCACAAAGCCTGACTTGTCGGGATGCCCTCCCAACGCAACAAAAGAATCCACTAGGTGTTAACCAATTTCTTACGGAATTCGCTGTCCTCAGTGACCTTGTTCTGCTCATGGTCTTCCTTCTCTTTTTTGAGGCAAGAAGCAGCCCAATATAACTGGGGTAACTCCAATATCCTAATCTATTTTTCGGCTATTTCTTTCGTAAACTCCTTTCGCCTGGTCTCAGAAACTTTCCAGCCAAACTCTGCGTGGCAACTGAGCTACCTGTGAGAATTTGAAGCATGTCGTAGAAGCTAATACCCCCACCGCTAAGTTTGGGGACTTTCTTATAAAACAGCCCGAGGTCTTACTGCTCCTGCCTGGAGAGGTTGGCAGTTGGCCCTTTGTTGAGTTCTTCAAGTGGAATTGATACACTCTTCCTCCTCACCGCTGCCATTTCTTTATCGCGATTATAATAACATTGATAGATAGGAAATCCCATTGATAAGCCGAGCATTACTTGCAATACTCCAATTTGTGTATGTTTCGGATCAGCTGATGATGTTGCGCCCCAGTCCACCATATGTGCCTGTACCCTGAACCCGGCGATTTGGCTGTGGATACCCAGGGACGGTGTTGCTGTACTCAATCAGATATTCCGGGTAGGCTCTGCCAGTGCTATAAATGATGTAGATATCCGAACCTTGATAGTTGCTCTTTCGACAGCCGTACCTGATGTTTCTGTTGTGATCCCGAATGTCAGTGTCTTTCATATCCGGACGGCCTTCGTGAGATTGCATAACCTGGCATTCCCCAACATTGACCTTGCAGTACAACATTTCTTTGGTGCCCGTTGCAGTTTGGAAAGCATATCCACTGTCGGAGTATGAGGCCTCCTTGGCGAAGTAAATTCCCCTCCCGAACATGTTGCTGTCTGCAGCGTAGTTGATCTTGAAGGACTCTTCTTTATCCAGGTAAATCTTCTCGGGAGCATTTAGTTTTGTGCCGTGGAACAGCATGATTTCTCTTGGTGGTAGCATCGTCAGTTCCTCCTGGTTCTGTTTCTCTTGGCAGTACTTCTTCCAGAGGAACGTATTCTGAATGCGGGTCAGCTTCATAATGTGTGCGATTTTGAATTCATTTTGAATGTTCCGGAATTCGTCGCTGTTTCGATCTACTTCAATCTAGTCGATGTCGTTGGTATTCACAGACCAGTGTTTTGGATAAGAAAAGGTGGAGGTGCCTCGATTGTTTATCATCACCTGCAGCTGATTCTTGAGTTGCTGAATGTCCTTGTCAGAATAGCCAATGACCTTGACCTCCATATTGACACCATCGTTGGACTCCTTTTCGCCTGGACACGGGAGTAAGCAACCCTCCTCGCAGAGCCTCTCAAATTGCTGACGGCTGATAATCTTGTTGGGGTACTTAATCGTCTCTTGGTGCTTCAACTCACCCTTGAGGGCCTTCTCAATACGCTCCTTGACAGTCTTCTTGAGCCTCTCAACACGGGATTTCTCAGTGGTAATTTTAACAAGATATGTGCTCGAGGCTGGAGCTACGCTAACTTGGCTGCCTGCCTTGACCTTCATTAATTCTATCCTCTTCTGGGCTTGGGTGAATAGGTTCGTTTGTGTCTTTCTGTTAAAGTCAAGCTCATACCAACAGCATTTGATCGCATAGCTCTTTGATCGGTCTATCGTTGCTGTATCGCTTTCAGCGAAGTAGCACTTTGACCCATTGAATTCGAAGTAGTATCTGTCGCGCTCCTGCTGCAGCCTTACCTGACCGTTTCCAGGAAGATACACCACACTCCTTTGTTGTTCAATGTATACCGGGTTGGACTCGGTTATATCCAGATCCGAACTACTGACTACTACCTTGGCTGATTTCGTCGAGTTAATGATTCTCCTGACTTTGTCGTTGTACTGTCTGAACATGTCTTTGGTCTCTTCGTACTGCCAGGAATCTTCCATGATGTTAAGGCTCTTGAGGGACCGATCCTTGAGAATCCACTCGATTCTCTTTTCGAGGGAATTCACTTCGGCAGGATTATTTGAACGAGTACAGAGAACCACAGTCGGTTGATCCTGGAACTCTTCGAGATAGCGGACAATGTCCGTTATCGCAGCATTGATCTCCATGCCTTGAGGAACTGTCAAACAGATATCCGATTTCTTTAGGAAAGCAATACTCAGCAGCTCACTGATTCTTGCAGTAGCCAAGTAGAGGACGTTCAGATCCTTGTTGTAATACTCCTTGTGGTTGGTTGCTGCAGCCTTGAATTGAGGGTTCTCTATATCATTGAGGCTTGTGTAGACACGCAGCTTGGATGGCGCTATTGTTTCTATCCCATCAGCCACCAGCTCTAGCTTGTTAAAGTTCCCCAGCCGGATCAGAGCAGCCACATCGTGCTTTTGTTCAACCACTTCGATCATGATGTCGTGCTACTTTTTGAGCTGCTCAACAATATTGACACTGTTCTTCAGCAAGAAGTACTCTTCCTTGTTCACCTCGAAAGTTTCAGTTTTCATACCTCCTTCGGCCTCTTCCAGATCCTTCTTGAGTTTATCATGAATAGGCTTCACTCGATGGGGAAGTCCTTCGATGCAGAACATCATCCCGTCTTTTGCTTCGCGAATTTTCATCTTCACGTCATCGTACTTGGGATACTGCTCAATCTTGCCCTTGACGATGGCATAGGTGTTGATACCGATGAAGATTTCCTTGGACTGTTTGGCCTCCTCAACTAATTTCGTTATGCCTGCGATGATATCTCCGATATTATCAAAGCTCACCACCTTTACCTTGTTGTCATGCTCGATCAAATCGTTTCTTTGGCTGAGGCTCGGAATCGATGCGATGTCCCTGAGATTTTGGAAACCGTTAATCGTTGCTGAGTGAAGCCCCTTTTCAACACATTGGGTAAAGGTTTCCTTGAGAATTTCAGATCCGACCGGTGGTGTTTCCTGTGGGAAGGTGGCAATATACACCCAACCTTTCTTGATGCTACGCTGGAGCTGCACATACTTTTTGATCTTCTCCGATTCCGCTTCCAAGTGGTCTGTAATCAGCCGGTCTATTGACACGAAGTTATTCTCGAGATATGCTGGTAGGGCAACCACCCACTCTTGCTGGTTAGGTGCTAAGGAGGTCTTTCGGTAGTGGTCGAATTCGTTGATGACCTTGTTGACGACATTGCGCATACCCTTGACTTTAAGGAAGTATACTTTGTGTTTCTTGTCAACCGACTCCAAGGCGGTATTCTGCAAGATCTCATCTTTGACCTCCTGCTTCTTCATGAACTCCTTGAACAGCTAGTTCTCTGGGTAGCGGGTATATCCCACGCCCAACTGGATATCCACAGTCCTGTAGATCGGCTGCTTCTCATTCACAAATCTCTCGATCACTTTGGACTCCACCTTCGGGACAAGAGTACATTGAACGTTTCGGACGTAATCCTCGATCGAATGAACGTGCTTAGCATCAGTAACTCGGATGGTTGTCTTGCCGTCGTGAGTGTGGACCACGACTTCCTTGGTTCCGAGTCTCATGTCGTTAAGGTATTCTTTGAATTCCTTGTCATCGTAGTCTCCGCTCGATACTGTGAAGAACCCACCATCTGCATCTTTGTTCTGGACTCCTCTTTGGTCTCCGCCCATCACCTGCTTGTTATGGCTCTTCGTAAACTTTCGAACGTGACGCATAAACTGCTTCTTGAATTCCATGGCCACGATGAACACAGCAACTTCCATGTTCGAACTGACTTCCTCGAGAATCAGCTTGGGCTCACAAATGTAGTACTGTGCAATAAGCTGATCACACTTATCCAGAGCCTTCTGTTTGGTAAAGAAACGAGTTCGCCATTCCTTTGGTAATTCTTTTTCCAGCTGGTTCACATCAGTCAGGTGCTTGGTCTCGATCAACAGCAGGTATAGTCCATCGATTTCAGTGCGCAACTATTTCTTGACCTTCTCGCAGGTGTCTTTGTCTCCTCGCACGTTCAGTCGATCAAATCTGTCGAATACGATGATGTTATCCCGTTCATCTTGCTTCGTGACAAGATCGCAAAGGTAGGCAATGAACAGATCCTTGTTGGATAGCTTCAGGTCCAGCTCATAATCAGATTTTTGTGGAGGCATCTTCTTGTTGATGTTTCTGGTTTCGATACGCACTGGGTCCGCTTGCAGCAATGTTGGTTTGGGGCCATCGGCTACAGCTCTGTTTTCGGTCTTTACTTCGAACAGTTGGTTAAAGACGACTTTGACCTCGCTGATGGAATCGGAGATGACCGCACAGATGTTGTCCATAGCCCTTAGCCTTCGGTCGATCTCAGTGTAGGCTTCTAGAAAGCCTTGCTTCAGCATCAGCGGAAGTAGTCCCTCAATCTCCTTCTTTGGTATGATTTGGAGTTAGTGTTGACGCTTCAGTGCGATATACTTCGCGTTGTTAGTGAGCTGATCGAGGGGGACAGTTTGAGAGTAGAATGCAACTCCATTATCTTCAAAAATTTCATCTACTATTCGCTTTCCATTGTCCACATCTAATCGGGATTCTGCACAGATGTCAAGGGTCTTGGTTGTTGGCCCTTGTTCAAGTCGAACCTTTGGACATTTTTTCCTAAGTGTCACACTCTTGTAGACCAGTGCAAAGATTTGTTCCGGAGTAGCTGGTATGGTGATCCGAATTGTCTCAATCATTGAAATTATAGATAGGCGCGAAGATTCTACCATATATAAATTTCCTCCGCTTGATGGTGCTACATATTCACGCTGCAACTCTCCCTCCTCTCGTCTGAGATTTCTCACCGAATAATTTTTATCATGAAAAGAATTCGCAACCTTGACCTAAACAAAGTGGAAGCAGAAGTAGAGGCGGAGACTGATGGCGATAAGATCAAGTCTAGAACTGAGCAGGTTGCTGGCAAACTGAGAGCAGTTCAGGAAGAGTTATCTTCGCTGATGGAGCAGTTGGAGTCGACAAGGGACAGCAGCAGAAAGACCTAAGGACAAATTCTGGTAGGATGTGAATTGATTTATAGGAAGGAGTCAAGGATAGGATTGAAGTCAACGAAAAGGTGATTGCAAACTCCAAATACCCGAGATAGTACGAGGAGCGGAAGCAGAACGTAAAGGGACTGGCCGACCGATACAGTTTTCTCGAGGAAGAGAACGAAACATTCCAAAAGAATTATCAACTGTTGGACCAGACTTTAGAGCACTACCAGAAAAGGATATGCTAGTTGGAGAAAACTTCAGAGTAGGAGAGGATTGCAAATGAAGCCGAAATGGTTGCTCTAAAAAAGTAATTTGCACACTACAGTACGACTTGGTTTATACAGAACGACTCGAGGACGAATAGACTGCAAAGAACAACCAGCTCGATAAGGAGTATCGTGAGCTCAAGGAGCTATACGAGCATATCGATGAGCATATCGCCTCCTGCCGAGATCGGTACGCTGTGGAAGAGAGCAAAGCTCATGCACTGTAGCAGTAGCTGGCTATGCGTGTGAAGTAGTTTGAGGATCGACAGTCCCATGACCGCGAAGTGGTACTTCCTACTGCTAGTTTAGCTGCTCAATAAGAAGAAGTTTGCGGGAGACCTGCAACAGTAGCTGGTGACTGTGAAGCTAGCCAGCAACCAAGTGGAGTAGAAGCTGGCAGATCTCCAAATGAAGGATGTGGAGGTCGGCTACATCCACCCGTGATCGTTATTATTCATAGTTTAAGAGCCGTTGAGATGCGAAGCAGCAAACATTACCAACCACGTGAAAGCTGCTAGCGGCAACAAACAAATCTGAGTCGGACTGTCAATGGCAACCGACACTACGAAGAATCTGGGAGAGGCAACGGTACCAACGACAACCTAAACTACTCCTTCCAAAATGAAAACAGCACGATGCTGCAGAGCAACGGTCAGGGTTAGCAGCAGCAGCTGGCCAGCAGACTGTCACACTTGGAGATTTTAGTTGAGGTAGTTGCTAGTTAATGGCAGAAGATGATGGCAATGCAGCTGGCTGTACAAGAAACTCAGCAAACCTTAGTTACTAAGCTTGGCGCTGTAGACCGAAAGCTGGATCAGTTACTGGAGCAAGATCATCATCACGACAAGTAAAACCAGGAACCCAATATCACGGTGAGTCGCCAAATTGAAAAGGTTCGGTCGGGTAGCGGCATCCAAACCTCCAAGGTCAACCGCAGTTTCTTCCAAGATGAAGAGATCAATGTAAGTCTCCTCGGCCGCATGGATAGCAAAAAGACAAACAAGAGTCTGATGAGCATTGAAGAGCGTAAGCGACTGATCGACCGAGGTACCCATTGCCTTTAACCCAGAAATCGAGAAGCGGCTGAAAGGCGATGTGGAAAGATAGCGGAGACGCAAACTGGGCTCAGAACAGAAGTACTACTGACAAAGATAATTCATCCTGTATGCATGATAGATCCCAACTCATTGCGAAGCGCGTGTAGCTCAATGGTTAGAGCATTAGTCTTATCAACTACTGGTTGCAGGTTCGAATCCTGCTACGCGTATTTTTTCTGTCGGCTAGGTCTGCAACCGTCGATAGAGACGCTCGGCTCTGGAAGTCGTGGCGGGACTCAGCACTACCCGATGCTATTTGGAGGCAGCTGAGGTGAGTCGCTTCAGACGTTGCATCCTCGCTACAAGCTTCTTCGTAGAAGTCGTGAACCATGGTTTTGGACCACTTTCGTTATCTTTCTTGGAACGATGCGATCGGAGCAAGCTAAAATGGTTTATGAACTGGCCCTCGTGCTTGGCCTTCGCAAAGAATGAGTTGTCGGAATAGTTGGGCAATAGAGTCTTGCGTTGCCGACACCGTCCTTTTAGCTGCTATTCTTCACTTTTCTCTTTCTCAAGTCTTCTTGTGTCACCAACGATGCCTTTCAAGACAGAATCGTGAAGCCTTTCAGTTGATCGCAGCGATCGAAGAACATACGGGTTGCCCATGAAATATTCTTCGAAGAGGGTTCGACCGAAGACGTAAACAATGGCCTCAGAGGAGCTGCAGATGATGGAATACCGGCGGTCGGTCCTATTTACGATCTCTTCGTGGCCAAAGGTGCAACTCGCTTCAAGGTAGGCCACCGTGAATCCCTGATCATCTTGTCTTCGGAATTACCCAGCAACGATGAAAAACACCTATTTCGCTGTATCGTTGATGTGATAGACCGGCTGGTTGTAGTTGTACACCCTTGTTGCTGCTTCCCTCTCGAATTTAAACCTCTCGGTTGCGGGAAGTAGTTAACACAAGGGAATAGTAGCCCCAACGACAAGTGGTCTTGGCCTCATACTCTGCAGATCAAGGTAAAGCCCTGAAGGTATTTGGATGAGTGTGGTTTGCACAACTGTGCGAACAGTTACCGTCCGCTTGGCTGGTTCTCTTCCGATATTGATTTCAGCAATAAGTTAACCTGCTCCTACTACGTACTGCTCCTTCGGTTGCTTGTCCTGCCCATCTCTCAAAGACTTCCTGAACTAGGTGAGAAACTGCACACGTCCCTCCTCAACGATATAAATTGAATCTGCTGGCTCGCCCTGCCGAAACACAATTCTGTTTGATGGATAGTGCTTTCTGCTGCACTTTCCCACTAGGCTCTGAAGCAACACCGGCTCAACCTTCTCGGCGAGCTCTCGAAAGAACGGAATGTCGAGGATCTCCGACAGAACAACCGCCATTCTTCTATTACTTCGCCGGCGCTAATGAGTTACTGCTCCACTGATTTCTACTGATCATATCCGATACACAAGGTGGTGAAGTTCCGGAATTTTTTCTAGGGTTTGAAGAGAACCGGTGGCGCTGGGCGCTTGATCTCGCAGAATTTATTGCTTTAAATGCTGGAGCAGTACCTGAGATATATTATCGATTTGAGCCACAACTCGGAATGCAGAATACCATAAAGATCCAGGTGGAGGGCAAGACTATTGATGTGGACAGCCGCATCATCAACATGAGTGACACGATCAAGGAGCTTGGTGTGTTCGCTACTGAGGGCACTGCTGTACTCTTTGGCTAATGCTTAGATCCCCATCAATGACGTGAGTGAAACAATCTTCCGAAAGATTCTCGAGTTCTGTGAACGCAACAACTACAAAACCCTTGATGTTCCCAAGGTGAATAGCGATCAGCTCAACAAGGTTCTCGATGCTGAGAACCTTAAGTTCGTGTAGGAAAACTCTTCATGTAAGTCCACTCGCTAAAGTAGTCGATAACCTGGAACTGTTCCGAGCTGCAGTCAACCTCCGTGTGGGATCGCTGATAAAGGCCATCAGTGCAAGCTTCGCCACCAAAATATTCTTCCTCAAGAACGACGTCAAGGACTACCAGGCCAAGCGCGACGGCTTCAAGATCCGTGAAATCACCCACGACGACTCGCGCGTTATTGCCGACGAGTTCCCCTTGCTCAACAAATGATTCCACCTCCAGATCGTGTGGTATATTGCCAATTGAGTTAATATAAGCTAACGGATTGCAGAATGGACAGGCAGAACTGTCACTACGCACCGTCGATCTCAACCAGGCAACCACAGCCTCAGCCCAGAAGGCTGTCGATTACGCTTCTTCCACAACCAAAATAGAGGGACTTCAAACGAATTGGAGACAAGTACTCGAAACCACAAGCAGCCAAACAACTCGGACCTCATGAAGTTAACGTTCTCAACAAGCTGGCAAGGTTGGTCTGGAAAAGACTGAACTTTAGTTTTCAGCAAATGCAGAAGTAGTGCATCACTGAAAGTGACTACTGCTGTACGCTCGAAAGTGTCACGGGAAACAAGGTGTTCGATCTTGGAAGAACAGAGAAAGGCCTTGGACTGCTCAGTGGGTGGATTAGTATGCGGGTGCAGAACCAGCTGATCTGGGGAATCAGTCAACTGAAAAATATAGCCAACGGAAAGCCTACTGTGGGATGCATAAAAAATAAGTCAGTCTGGATTGCCTCCAAGCGGTTCAGGAGAGGAGAGGAAATGGCTGGAGCCATGCTACTTCGCCATGTGGTCTCAAATAGGCTTAAAAGTTACTTATTAAAAATCGCTTTGACCCCATCCAACTTTCATCAGACAGCGTCAAAGAAGAATCTTTCCCATACAGCTGGAAAAGAAAACAAAGGACCCTCAGCGCTATCTGAGGCTGAGACCGAATCTATGCTAAGAGACTACGAACTTGAGAGACTCCGCTAAAGAGTCTGTAAATTGGAGGAACACCTTACTTCAACTATTGGTTCCCGTCCAACTGGTAGCAACACTTCCAGTATTGCTATTCAGCCTCCTCCGCCGCCCAAGTATCCAAATCTATCCTCCTCTCATCAAGTGGAAGGTACTATAAACCGATCAGGAAGCTTCCAGTTCCGTCATCGAGAAGCAGGTTCAAATCCCCATACTCCTTGTGCTTCCATTTCCAATAGTTTTACTTCGGATCGCCACCAACTCGAAAAAAGTCATTCCGTTTTACCGGGCTTTCCTGATCGGTACAAAGTGTAGGACGGCGAGATACCGACTCGGGACAGTAGCTATACTCAGCAGCGCAGAAACAACAGCTCTTTCAGCGAGACAGACCGCCTCTCCAAAGATATGTTCCAAACTTCTCGCTAGCCTAACCCATTTAGCCGCGCAAAATAAGAATGTCGTCTACCTCCGAACCGTAAGTTACTGTGATCTTCCATAAGCTGTTAGGACTATAATAATGGAGCATAAAGACAAATAGACAACAGAAGAAGCATAAGCACGAGAGGTCCGCTTACTGAAGGAGCGGTTAGAGATCGAGACGGAGCATCTGAAGATGCAGGAGGACTTTATGAAGGAAGAAAACGACACCTTTCAGGGTGACTACGACAGTGATATCCGCGAACTTGAATAATTGAAGAAGCAATACCAGCAACTGACAACACCGACCCTCCTGAACAAATGACCACCTAACCACAAACACATCGGACAAAGTATATCGGCCGCCTGCGCCGCTGATTAACCTGTCGCCTCAATCATCAATTATCTCTGCTTAACAACCAAATGGACTAGGAAGTAGTATCATTTGCAGCCGTTGTCGTGTCGTCTCTTTGCTTGCTTGAGCACATCCGTGAAGTATTCCCTTTCAAGGTCTGTAAGATTCACCAACTAGCCTTTCGAGCAGTTTATGCATGTTTGTAGATCCTTGGCGCACTGTGGGTGGTATGTGCACTCGCAGTTCGAGCACTTCCTCGTTTACCGAAACTTGGTTCGAACCTCTGTGTGAGATTTCGAGCATTTTCGGCATCTTTCTGGCTCGAAGAACATTTCGTATGTCGTAAAGTACTTCTCAATGACTTCAGGCGACTTCGCCAACTGGAAGGCAGTCTTCAATGGTTGGGTAAGGTCTTGAAGTCTCTGTTGGAAGTTCATTACGGATTCAATTAATTATTATCACTCATCGGCCTCCCCTAGTATTTAGTTTCCACTAATTCGACAATTTATACTTCAATTAGATAGTTGTAGAGAAGAAGCCTCGAAAAAGGTAGCTTAGTGCCGATCTCTTCAATTTTGGCCAGCATTTCCAATCCTACGGATCTCGCTATTAAATATTAATCTCCTCTTGATGCTTGGATCCTCAACTCCGGATGGACTCGCCCCACTGTCCTTCGATGGCGCTCTCACCATCGTGTTCGTGTTTGGTGGGCTCGGGGTCCTCTGGGCTGCTTGGAACTGGTTTGCTCTTAGCCGCATATCCACAGTTCCAGATGCCGATGTCATCAGTAGTAAGAGCGGTGGCCAGGATAACATCGCTCTGGTGATTGACATCGGTGCCAAGATCTCCGATGGTGCAAAGTAATTCATCAAGCAGTAGTACCTCGTGTGCTCGGTGTTCATACTCGTCATGTTCTTCGTCATCTACGTAAGATTCCAGATTAAATTAGGGAGCCGTGGATAGTTTCAAGTCGGCGTATACTGCATTCGCGTTCGCAATTGGAGCACTCACATCAATGGGTTGTGGAGCACTCGGCATGCTGGTGGCTACATACAGCAACTATCGTACAGCCATCAAAGCGAGAAACTCGTTGGCTGATGCCTTCAGAGTGGCCTACCAAGCTGGATGTGTAATGGGCTTTGCGCTAGTTTCATTTGGACTTATGATGTTGGCGCTGGTCATCATTATCTTTAAGGCAATCAAAACCGATTCTGTGACGGGGCATTACAATATTCAGGAACTGTTCGAATCGGTTGCTGGATATGGCTTGGGAGGCTCTACAGTCGCACTGTTCGCTCGCGTGGGCGGTGGAATATACACAAAGGCTGCAGATGTTGGAGCGGATCTTGTGGGCAAGGTCGAGCAAAACCTGCCAGAAGACTCGCCAAAGAACCCTGCAACCATTGCAGACAACGTTGGAGATAATGTTGGCGATGTTGCTGGTATGGGTGCCGATCTGTTCGGTTCCTTTGCTGAGGCAACCTGTGCAGCATTGGTGATCAGCTCCACCAACCTCATTGGCACGGATATCAACGGTGAGATTCGCTACTAAACTGTCCAAATCAGCAATCTGATGCTTCCCTTAGTGTCCTCAGCCTTTGGCATCATTTGCTGCATCTTTGTGAGCGCCATCGGAATCTACATTAACAAAGTCGATGAGCAATACAAGATTTAAAGAACACTCAAGTACCAACTGCTGTTCTCGACAGTCCTGCTGGTTATGTTCCTTGCTCTTTCTGCCTATATCTGTCTTCCAGCGGAGTTCATGGTACATCCCTCACCGAATGTTCGCTCACCAGGATATGCCTACCTCTGCCAGCTCTTTGGACTGGTCAGTGGCATGGTTATAGGCGCATTTACGTAGTACATGACTTCGCATAGCTACCGTCCAGTCAGATAAGTTGCAAAGTCCTGTGTCACAGGTGCTGCTACTAATATCATCTATGGACTTGCACTGGGATACCTCTCAACGATTGTCCCAGTTATTTGTATTGCAGTTACGGTCTTCGTAGCCAATATGTGGCTTGGTTACTACGGTATCGCACTAGCAGCATTGGGCATGCTGTCCAACCTTCCTATCGGGCTAGCTATCGATGGTTACGGCCCTATCAGCGATAATGCTGGTGGCATTGCCGAAATGGCCCACCTTGGTGAAGCAACTCGAGAGCGAACAGACGCTTTGGATGCTGCTGGTAATACTACTGCTGCTATTGGAAAAGGCTTTGCTATTGGAAGTGCTTCACTTGTGGCTCTTGCTCTGTATGGAGGTTTCCTTCACAATGCCAAACTTGAAACAAACGCAACAACTGAAGTCAGTCTGACCCAGCCTACAGTCTTCGCCGGATTACTACTTGGAGCGATGCTTCCTTACATATTTTCTGCCCTTACTATGAAAAGTGTTGGGAAGGCAGCCCTTGGAATGGTCAATGAAGTTCGGAGACAAATAGCAGAATTCCCCGGCATCCTTACTGGACACATGGAGCCAGACTACCGAGCTTGCATTCGAATCTCAACTCGTGCTTCCCTCAGAGAAATGATTCTGCCAGGCTTGTTGGTACAACATCCGAGTAATTCAGGTCATTCTTAGCCCCTTACTGCTGGGCATTACATTCGGGCCTCACATTATCGCTGGATTTTTACCTGGATCAATCATATCGGGTGTGCAACTTGCCATTAGCTCTGCCAATACCGGTGGTGCATGGGACAATGCCAAAAAATACATTGAGGCAGGAAACATGCAGGACGATGAAGGTAACACCATTCGAAAGCACTCGGATACGCATAAGGCAGCAGTGGTGGGCGATACAGTGGGTGATCCTTTGAAGGACACCAGCGGCCCCAGCCTGAACATTCTGATAAAGTTGATGGCAATCCTATCACTTATCTTCGGGGACCTCTTCTACCGGATACACAAGCCATGACGTAGTAAGGATGTATATTTCATCAGGATTTATGATGGCAATTATTTTATCTTCACATGAAACGATCGACTCTTGCCTTTTACACCAGCGAGAAGGAGGGCGTATCGGCCGTGTACCAGCATCCAGACCTATAAAAGCTTGTCGAAACTTACTCCACTGCTTCTCATTCAGTCATCATGTCTCTTGCTGGCTATCTCTGCTGGAAATTCCCTGAGTTACCAGTACCCACCGGCTAGCTGACAACACAGAAACCGAAATTCTATACAAAGGAGTTCCCTAACTTCCACATCTTTTTGAATCCTAACCACAATCAATGGATTTAGGTGCTCTGTCAGGCCGTCAATCAGGACAATGCTGTTCGGGATGGCGATGCTCTCTTCCTAAAATATGAGGTAAGCGAGGAGTATGGCAAGCTGCTTCTTGATGTCGGTTTCCACAGGACTGTTGTTGAAGGGAAAACGACTTGGAGTCATGTGCGAAATGGACTGTCAGCACCGCCTGAATAAAACCGAAAAGAGATTTTATTTGTAGCCTGCTCTCAGTACCTCAACGACAGGCCTCGTATTCATCTAGACTCGCTGTACATCGGCATGTACTTCAACAATGAACGATGGAGATCGATGAATCTGTTCGAGAATGGGCAACCTACCAACGATCTCTACGAAAAGGCGTCTCTGATTATTGTGCCAGGGAGCAGCTTAGCAGTCTACGCCGACAAGAAGGAACTCAAGGACTTGATTACAAAGCTAAGGGAAGTCTTTTCGACGAACAAAACAGTCAAGATCCTAGGTGTTTGTTTTGGATGCCAGCTGCTCGCTGAGATCTTTGACGGTAAGGCAAGCAAAGCCGCAATTGGCACCTTCGGCACCAATGAAATAGAGCTGTTCCAAGAAGAAATTCTAAAACTGAATCTTCCCTTCCTAGCCCCATTGGAGAACTAGAAGGTTCTGACTGTTAGCCAGTTCCACGGGGATGAAATCGCAACCCTTCCAACTGGATTCACAGTCATTTCGAGCAGCCCGAACTGCCGATGTGAAATCGTAGCCAGTCATGACTCAAGGGTCCTTGGAATACAGTGCCACCCCGAGTACTCCACTGACTTTGTCAGGGCCTACTCTCTGATACTGAAGAACTACAGCAAGGGAGTCACAGAAGAAGAAATTGCGGAAGCAGAAAGTTAAAAGTTGACTACAACCGACACCGGAGGAAACGTCCTCCGATCGGTTATACGAAAGTTTATAGAGAGCTGCTCCGTTGCGAAACCGAGCCAAAAAGTATGATGATGAACATATACATATGCCATATACGAATTCACTGAACTGCAATTGAGTTTCAGAGGGATTCCAGGATGGAGCGGACCTCTTGCTGTAGCGGTTTGTTGAGCTTCGAGAGGATCTCAAGTGCAGTCTCGCCTTAGCTATTTACCTTCTTGAATGACTCGGGGCTGTTGTTTAGGTACCATTCGATGATGTTGGCTTGTGAGAACAAAGCAGCCTTCATTAGTGGAGTGTCCCCACCGATTGTGGGGCTATCGATATCTGCACCTCGATTAACCAGAAGTTCGAATATCTGCAAAGCCCCGACGGAGGCAGCATAATGCAGGGCTGTCCTGCCAATGCCATCCTTGCGAGATATATTTGCAGACATTTTGAGAAGCTATTCGACAAGCTTGAGGTTGCCGAGGCTTGCAGCAGTCATGAGTATGGACTGATGGCAAGCCGAGACATCAGCGTCCAGCTGCCCAGCATACTTATTTAGTATCAGCCTAAAGTCCTCCCCAGTGAGTTTGGAGTTGTTGCTGCGCATCACCTGCATCCACAGTTAATGGTTCTTGCTGAGCATTCCCAAGTGGTTTAAGTATAAAATGAATAGCTTACGACGCCTCGTCCGATATTTATTACCGATGGAGCAACAGAAGCGCATGAAGGTGGGTACCCACGACGGGGTCTTTCACTGCGATGAAGTCCTAGCATGCGTCATGCTCACCAAGTACACTCATCAGTTCGCTGGTGCCGAGATTGTTAGGACGCGCGACGACAAGAAGCTTGAGGAATGCGACATTATTGTTGATGTTGGTGGCAAGCACCAACCACCTAAGTACTTCGATCATCATCAGCGGGAGTTCACGGGTACGCACACCAACTTCCCCGGCGTGAAGTTGTCGTCTGCTGGGTTGGTATACCTCCATTTCGAGGAAATCATTCCCAACGTGGTAAAGGCCATCTTAGGGCAAAAGAAGCTACCATTCCAACCAGTAGTGAACAGTGAGGTCGAGCAACAGCTCCGCAACAAGATCTACGAAGGATTCATCTTATCGGTGGACGCCAATGACAACGGAAAGGAGATCTGCGAGGGATAGCGTAGCTACAATATCAACAGTGCAATTTGGAATAGAATCGGCAGAGTGAATCCTATGTGGTGGGAGGAAGACGCAAATGAATTTGAGCGGTTTGAAGTTGCCATGAAAATTGCGGACCAGTAGCTGGTTGAGCAGGTTAGTCACTGCCTCCTGTAAGATTCAGCTTATTTAGAGGGTCCATGCAGACCAAGGAAATCATTAAAGAGGCGTTCAATCAACGAAAAGTTGTTCATTAGTCAGGAGAAATTGTTCAGCTCAACAAGTTTGTGCCATGGCAGAGCTCGCTGTTCGCAGTTGAGAAGGAAACCGATAATATTGGACTTGTGAAGTACGTTCTCTACCCTGAGAAGGGCAATAAAGGATGGCGAGTGCAGTCTGTACCATCTAACGAAGGCGCCTTTAGTCTCAGAAAAGGTCCTAAAGGAGGCTAATGTAGGTTTAAAGGAGGAATGGCGAGGAATTAAGCAGCAGGACGAGCTGGTCAAGGTATCAGGAATCGAGGATATTGTGTTTGTTCACAATAGTGGTTTCATCGGTGGAGCCAAGTCTCTTGCTAGCGCCGTGAAGATGGCAGTGATGAGTTTGTGAGTGTGTAGTGTTGGTTCTTATAGTAATGATAAGGGAGGAGAAGGCGAAGAAGAAGGAGAAGGAAAAGCAATTCTCAGATGCGTTGTGCGTAGCTCTAGACTCCAGTGAAGACAGACTGGCCTTCGGTTATAGTCACGGCTTCGTAGTCTACAATTTCGAGACCAAGGTTAAACTCGTGAAGGTATTGGAGTATCCCATCAACCTGATCCGATTCACACACGAGAATACGATAGTAACACTCACCGAAGATCAGGAGAACTCGAAGCTGGCTCTCTGGCAAGCAAGTACACCACACAATCTAATCAAGCAACCGATTTGGATGTGCTGGTGAGTAGTACTGTCAAACTCAAGCTCCAATCTCTGGAAGTTGCACCGGGCAGGATTGTTGTAGCATGTCCTCTCAAAGTTTACGTACTGGACTCTTCGACATTTACATTGATGTATGCTGACGAGACCCACGACAATCGGGAGGGACGGTTCGCTGTTAGCCAGCAATCAAATACTCTCACATTAGCCTACCCAAGGACCAAAAAAGGAAGCGTCAAGCTTGTGAACTTAAAGGAATGGCGGTAAGGGCCTCTCTACAGTTGCCACCAATCATCCATTCGGTACTTGGGTATCACTGACTCTGCAGAAAGATTCTGCACTTGCTCGGTAAAGTTCACAGTTGTAAGGGTCTTCAATTCTGAAACTGGAGAAAAGTTACAACAGGTGTGGATCAGTGGGAAGAAAGACCCGGCTGTAAGAATGAGGTTTAGCCCTGAAGGAGATTGGCTTGCAGTGGTCACTTCCAACGGCAGCTTCAAAGTGTACTCCATATATCTCACCGAAAAGGAAAAGATAAGTACTCGGAAGACGCTCCAAATAGAAAATCCGGTTTCGGCCTTTTCATTTCTATCCAAACTCTCCGAGTCATTAGGGTAAGAGCAGGCATTATCGGAATACAAACTGGATATCTCGCTGGCTGAAGGCTAAGCAGAGATAAGATTTCGACCGACGAACAGTTGGGCGGTAGCCTTCTCAAAGCCATCGGAATCATCAACAGTGAAGATACTCGAGCTGGGGTTCGACCCCATTCACGGGGGGAAGTGCTTTAAAACTGTGGTGCACACTCTCTGATGCATAGCTGCCATTGGTTTAAATATCCACGATCACTTCTTGATCTCCTCGAGAGGGCGACCGGCACCGTAGTTGGGACCACGCTTCTTCTGATTGCCGGCACCGACGACGATGTTAGAGAACCGCTTCTTATACAGCAGACGCTTGTAGGCGCGACCACGTGGGGCCATCCTCTTCTCCTTCTTGGTGACCTTGGGGGTCTGCTTGCGGACCTTTCCGGCTTTGGCGAGGGTACCGTGCTGCTTGCCCATTATTGTTGTTAATATTATGGTGATTATAGGCCTCCGAGGAAATATTCACATTTATTCATTTTGCCTGTCCTTCAGAATCGAAGTTGGCGACTGCTTCCGGCCATCGGGTTGGGACTGCTTCTGCGATAATAAATAAATAATATGTAGCAAGGCTTCACCGGGGATAGCGAAAACGAGATCACTGATGAGGAGGTGTCCAAGCAGGTCATTCCCGAGGAATAGGAAGATCAGCCGATCAACGATTTCAGTCGCTACCTAAGTCCCGCTGTGGAGATTCCAAAGAAAAGTTACTCGCTGGAGCCTGACATGCTGAACGGTTGGCGTCCGCCAAAGCGTATTCTCCTGTATACTCTCTCACCGTTCGGTCTCACCTTCGAGAACCGATTGCTTGACCCAATAACGAGACGATTGCTGTCAACTCGCAGCCACTCCAAATACAGCGTTGTTTACTTGGGTATCGCTTCTTGAGATTTAGGGGAGCGTCCGAGCAACTCCTACCAGCTGCACGAAAACATTGCGAACCAGGACAGCGACTATGCCAATCCGTACCCTTACGACAAGCGAGTTCCTGGCAGAAGCTAACGTCCCTTCATAGGAATGAACCCTCGCGTAAAGAAAAACAACTCGCTGGTATTCGATTCAAACTTCGAATCAGGCAACCTCGACGCAGCGATCAAGGTCGACGACTGCGAGTACGATTTGTTCATGAGGGTGGATACCAACACGAAGGGGCACACCAACTGGTACTACTTCACAGTTGCCAACGGACAGTTTCTGGGAAAGGTGCGGTTCAATATCTGCAACTTCCAGAAGACCAAGAGCCTCTACCAAAGGGTACTAATTCCAGAGACGTAGGGTATGAAGCCGTACGTGCTTTCTGCGAAGTTACAAGAGAAGTATAACATGGGGTGGCGCCAGGCGGGGAACGACCCCACCTATCTCAACACCACTCTGCGCTACAGGCAGGATAATTCCCTCGATGAAGACTCCGATGAGGAACTGTACACCAATCGTAATGCAAGACAGAGTCAGATTCAACTTCGTTTACTCATTCACCTACGACTTCGGCATTGAGGGCGACGCCACTTCGTTTGCCTATTGCGTTCCCTACACCTATACAAGGCTCAATAAGTTTCTGCATGATTGCAAAGCGAAGTTTGGAAACAACTTCAAGCTACAGGCCGGCTGGAAGAGCCTCAGTGGGCTCAACGTCCCTCTCTTGACCATCACTGACGACAGTCTTGAACCCTTCCTGAAGTCCCTCGTGGTAGTCAGTGCGAGGGTGCATCCTGGGTAGTCCAATAGCTCACATGTTGTTGAGGGGCTCATTAAGTATCTCTGCTCGGAGGAAGAAGGTGCCAAATAACTGATCAAGAAGGTGATCTTTAAGATCATCCCGATGGTGAATCCGGATGGAGTTGTTGCTGGCAACTACCGCACCAGCTTCTTCGGAAAGGACTTGAACCGGACTTACCACCAGCAGCGCAAGCATGCCTTCCCGGAAGTGTACCACCTCAAAGAGTTCATCAAGGAGGAAAAACGCCGCTTCAAGCGAATTTACATGTTCATCGACCTGCATGGCCACTCTGTCAAGAAGAATGTCTTCATCTACGGCCCGTAGTACCCCATATCAGAGCAAGCGTACTATTAATGCCGATAGCTGCCTAGATTGCTCAGCACTATTACGTCAATGTTCAGATTCTACTCCTGCATATTCAAGATCTCCCTCTGCAAGGACACGACGGCTCGAGCCATCGTCAATCGGACCGTCCCAGTGACAAACTGCTACACAGTGGAAGCTTCCAACGGTTTCTACTACGACCGAGATAGTCATCAGGAGCTCCCTTTCACAGCGCAAATGTGGGAGGAAATGGGAGTCTGCATTGCCAAGGCTATCCTCGAATCACTCAAAAACGCTGAGGGGCGCCTGCGATTGTCGCAGTTCCGCGTCAACGATCGATAAACGAAGAGGAAGATGCACCGAAGAGCAGAGAGTGACTCTCCCACTAGGAAAGAAGATCTCACTTAATTGAAGAATTTCTACACTAACGATAAGTTCGAGAAGTGCTCAGATGACAACATTTCGGAGGGTTCAAGTGATTCGTAACCACCACACCAAGATATGGAAGAGGAGTATCTGAACAAGCTCGAAGCATCGCTGAATCCCAATCCGCAAGAGCCTGTCATGCGTCAGACAATCATTAACGAGCCCAAAAAGAAGGACCATAGCGAACTCGAGAGTATGCTGGTCCTTAACCACAAAGTGGATAAGACCAAGAGGGCGTGTGGATAGGAGAAGCTTCCCCCACTCAATCTCACCAGCAAGTTTCGGTTGGTGAGTGTAAGTAAGGACAGCCGAAAGCGGGACCAAGTGGCATACGACAGGTAAATTATCGGCTCACTCAGGCTATTGCAGCTTTCGTCGGAAGCCAGTGGACTTACCTTCATCAAAGCACCGTCTCCAAGTCCACACCCCAATGCCGTAACACAATCCATAAACAACCTTGTCTTGGGTTTCAATGAGAAGACCTTTCCAGACCCTCGAGGATTCCACAGCGAGAGCATCAATTACGTTCGTAGGAGAGGATAGGATCGCTATCGAGCTGAAAGCGTCAAGCAGCCTGCTCATAGCGACTTACGCAACTCCACGAACGCCTTTCAAGCGAAGCTCGACAAGATCTTTGGAAACCGCTACTGATTGTTAATATTGCTCTTGATGTTGGGAACGATCCTTGCCGATTTGCTGGCTGTTGCGACAGTAGTACTGTTAGGGCTTCCCAGTAGCACCCTAAACGACTGTCCACTGTATATGCTCGACAGCGATAGCGTGAACTACCCTGTGAACAAGACCCTTCAAGCCGCGCCAACAGGCGTGAAAGCAATCAACTCCGAGAACCGCCAGTCCAGGAAGATTCCATACAACATCTTCCAAACGAATGAGGAAGAAAGGCTGCCAGCCGGTATGGTGGAGACCATGATGCACATCATCGAAGTCAACAATGATCATGACTACCACTACTACAGCGCTAATCGACGTGAATAGTTCATGAGAAAGTACGTTGGCGAGCGCGAGTTTCGAGCCTATCGAAAAATGCTAGCAGGAGCCTTTAAGGCCGATCTGTTCAGATATTGCGTGGTCAACCACTACGGAGGATGCTATCTGGATGCCGGTTCCTACACGCTAACTCCGCTCAGCGAGCTGATCACTGCAGAGGATGTTTTTGTCTCTACTTCCGACTGCCATGGAGAATGCCTAAATTCAGCCTTCTTCTGCTCAACACCTAACAACCCCATTCTCAAGTACACAATTGAAGGAGCAGTCAAAGCCATCTAGGAGGAGTACTATGGCAACAACCCGTTGGAGATTACCGGCCCTTATCGATTCATCGAAGGACTCAGAAGATTCTTCGGAGACAAATTGCTACAAGCCAAGGAGAAGGATTATGGCGGAGGAGTCAAACTCTACTCCCGCGAGCGACTGTATTACTGTTTGGTTGCCGTCCTTTCCTCGAACAGTCAGCCGTTCATTTACTCGAAGTATTCGTCCTACTACTCCGACATGCGGTGGTACACCGAGCAAGAACGCTACGAGGTCTTGTGGAGAGCCAAACGACTCTACAAACAGTCGAGTTTCTGATACACTATATTCTATTTAGTTCTGTTGGTGAATTCTCAAACTTATTGACAACAGCTATACTTCGACATAACGTCGCTGTGCTTCCCACAATCAGAAATGAAGAGCCGTAACAGAGAATTTC
>ERZ724508.599-NODE-599-length-24796-cov-5.396952_pt1 | contig 24796 bp, 19 predicted proteins | sample MGYA00376041_ERZ724508 | MGnify/ENA primary metagenome ERZ724508 (study PRJEB28724, sample SAMN07190887) | wastewater metagenome | isolation source: effluent of sewage treatment plant in Hong Hong | place: USA: Christiansburg, Virginia | collected 2016-03-01 ...
TAAATGATTTTGTTTGTCCAATCTGATTAATTTATTTACGAAACTATTGCACAAATTGCAAACTCCGTCAAAAAGTAAGATATTCATTCATATTTATTCTAATACATACTATAAATAACTAGAATATAGTTATGACAAAATTACAATCATTAAATCCTTCAAAAAATTATGAATTAATTGGCGAAGTTGAGATGTCTTATCAAGCAGATGTAAAAAATGCTGTTTTAGATGCTAAATCGGCACAAAAGATGTGGTCAGATTTGTCCATCGAACAACGTTGTGCTCACATAAAAGATTTCACCGATATCTGCGAAAAACATTCTGCAGATATCGCACAATTAATGATATTGGAAACTGGTAGGAGTAATTCTTCAGCATTGGACAATGTACAGGGCGGAATTGATTTTTTTAATAAATATATTGATACCGCACCAGATTTTTTTAAACCAAAAATTACATTTGAAAATGAAAAAGAGATACATAGAGTATTTCAAGAGCCATATGGTGTAGTCGCAGCAATTTGCCCGTGGAATTATCCCTTTATGAATGTAGCATGGCAGTGTGGACAATCTCTATTGGCTGGAAATACAATTGTTTATAAGAATTCACAAGAGAATCCTCTCTTCGCTAAATATCTTAAAGAATTAATTGAACAATCAACTATGCCAAAAGGTGTGTTTAATATTTTAATTGGAGATGCTCAAGTAGGTAAGTGGATGATTCGAGAAGAGATTGATTTTATTTCATTTACGGGAAGCACAAATACCGGAAAAGAATTAACAAAAATTGCAGCTGATAAATTTATTCCAATAATTTCTGAACTAGGAGGTTCTGCCCCTTTAGTTATTTTTGATGATATACAAGTTAATGATGAATTAATTGAACATATATGGAGTCGGAGATTTTCCGATGCCGGTCAATCTTGCGATGCTGTAAAACGTCTAATAGTTCATGAGGACATATATGACGATATTGTTAGTAGGTTAATAAAATTGATTTCTAGCAAGAAAATTGGTGATCCTTCTGATGATTCAAATGATATGGGTCCATTAATCTCTAGCAATCAACTACAGCGATTGGAAGATCAAGTACAAGATGCAAAAGTTAAAGGTGCAAAAATAGAAATTGGTGGTGAAAGGCCTGAACTACTAAAGGGAGCATATTTTCTTCCAACAATAATTACGGATGTCGTTAAAGAAATGAAAATTTGGCATGAAGAAGTTTTCGGACCGGTACTTCCAATAGTTTCATTTAAAAGCGATGATGAAGCTATTAATTTAGCAAATGACACAATTTATGGGTTAGGTGCTCACGTGATGACAAAAGATAAAGATCGATTCAATAAATTAGCAAAAGAGATTAAATCTGGGATGATCGGCCAAAATACAGTCATGTTTTGGGGTACAGAGAATCCATTTGGTGGGTATAAACAATCTGGTATGGGTAGAGTGCATGGCGACTATGGTTTTTCTGAAGTAACTCAAGTCAAGCTAATATGCGAAGAAAAACAATAGTGTTCTAAATAATTATTAGATTATTTTGTTAAGTTATCTGCGGCGAATTCAGGAAAAACACGCTTAGTTGTTTTTACTTTTGACCGACCTTTTCTGGTTCGCTTAAGCTCGAAAAAATGTGAGCTGCTACCTAGTTTAGATAGTGCATCCCAAAGAATTAAACCTTGTTCTTTTTCGGGTAGCCCCTGTAATACTGGACCGAAGTAACCCTGTTTTTCACCATTTTCGCTATTAAAAATGATAAGAGGTACACCAACATCATTCCCAACGACTTCTACTGCATTTTTGATATGTACACTAAGTGCTTTATCATATTTATCTCTGCTCGCTTCTTTAAGGTAATCACTGCTTAAACCAAGACGTTTCAAAACTTTGCCCATAAAATTATCGTCATCTAATTTTTTATCGATAAAATATGACTTTCCAAATTCGCTATATAAAACTCCACGATCAATATTCTCTTTTTCGTGTATAGCTTCAATCATGCGAAGTACCTGGTGAGCAATACTATGGGTGTCTAAATGTCCTGTAACATCATCACCTGAAAGTTCGTTATTCTTTATCGCAAGACTAAAAGGTAACCAATTTATTTTTAATACACGGTTTTCGCTAACTTCAACTAACCAACGGCTAGTAACCCAACACCATGGACAACTGGGATCAAAATAGAAATCTATTTCCATTTAATGTTACTTTTCTTCATAATGTTCCTGTATATAATTTGTGACATCTACAAAATCTTTTATTATTGTAGCATCCAATTTTTTTGCTTTTTCTAAATCGTTAATAGATGGAATAGCAAAAGTTTTAGCACCAGATGTAATACCAGAAATAATACCTGGGATTGAATCCTCAACAACTAGGCACCTAAGAATATCGACTTCTAATTCTTTTGCAGTTAATAGATAAGGGTCTGGATGTGGTTTCATATTTTTTGCGCCAGCACATGAATGCGTAATTTTAAAACTATTTTTAATCTCACGAAGGTCTAAAGCCGGTTTTAACATTTCCATTGGGGAGGCGGTACAGACTGCAAGAGGAATTGCTAATTTGTTTAGTAGTTCAAGCAATTCAAAAAAACCGTTTCTAATTTGAGCTTCTTCTATAATCTTCTTATGTGCAGTATCGACTATCTTTTTTTTTATCTCTTCGGGATCTAGGTCGTTGATATTTAAAGCCTCAAAAGTCATGGGTATTGTGACGTCAATGCCTAAACCTGTCCCAGCATGCAACAAATCTACCGGAACAGTAATACCGTATTCTTTAAAGACACTTAATATAGCTTTTTTCCATATGGGTTCAGAATCGACCAATGTTCCATCAAAATCTAATATCACTGCATCGATTATCATCATCTAGATTCTAACTTAGAAAGCCGCAATCTATACAATAAAGCAAATAGTGTTAAACTTAGTAAATGCCAATTATTATTCGTGAAGAGCAATTTAGACTTAAATCACGCTTGATTAAAGCTGGCGCGATAGTTTTAGATGATATTGATGCAGCTAATCAAAAGGTAAGGCCTGCAAGAATTGGTTTAATAAATTTAATGCCTGCAGCTACTATGGAAGTTACTGAACTTCAATGGCTTAGATACATGTCTAATACTGCTGTTCAGATAGATCCAGTTTTAATCAAATTTGATAAAGATTTTCGTGAACGTGCGGGCGCATCTAGAGCTAATATATTAACTAGATATATTCCATTTAGTGAAGCCAAAAAAAATGGATTAGATGGATTGATAATTACGGGCGGGAATCTTGAGTTAGCTAATGTTCAAAAAGGCGAACAAAAAATTGGGTTAGATTTTATAGAATTTAAATTCTATGATCAATTAAGAGATATAATTTCCTGGGCTCGATCAAATGTTTACTCAACAATATATTCCTGTATCGCAAGCCATTTTGCGTTAGATCAATTATTTGAAATGAAAAGAAACATAATGCCACAAAAACTTTTTGGCGTATTTGACCATGAGGTACACGATACTTTATCGTCGCCTTTTACTAAGGGTATCGACGATATCATTAGGGCTCCCCATGCACGATGGGGAAGTGTTGATATCTCTGAATTTGTAAATAAAGATATAGAAGTACTGGCTTCATGTAAAACTGCAGGTTGGCTGATTGCGCAATCTCGTAACTCTTTGGGCGGACATGATATGTTTCTACAGGGACATCCTGAATATGACCGTTATGATTTACATAGAGAATTTCAAAGAGACTGGGCTATAGGAGAAGCTAAATCTATTCCTCATGGATATTACAGGAATGATAATCCTGCGTCATTACCCCAACTTACATGGGCAAATGACGCAAGAGCGCTACATTCCAATTGGATAGCAGCAATATATAGGCACTTCTCTAGTAATTTACTAAACTTGTAATCAGTGACAAAATATAAAAATTTATTATTTGATTTCGATGGTTGTTTAGTTTCAAGTATCGAGTTTTGGTTGAATATATATAGAGAAGCATTTAGTGAATTCAATTTGTATCCATCAGATAAAGAAATTATGTATCATGTTGGAGATTGGGACATACATAAATATTTTGAGATCGAAGATAATCAGCGATTTGTCGATATTGTTAATTCGAAATTAACCGATACACATGGTCGTCAAGTTTTGAGTCCTAATGTTGTTGAATTATTAGACGAACTCTCAGAACAACATTGCTTTGCAGTTGTCTCTAGCGGTGTTAAATCTAACATTTTAGATGCGTTAACAAATAATTCTATTAATCATCATTTTGATGTAGTTCTGGGAGTCCACGAGGTCATAAATATTAAGCCCGACTCGGAACCTATATTGAAAGCGATAGATCTACTTAAAGGTGAAATATCAAATTCGATCATGATTGGTGACTCGCGTAAAGACCTTGAAGCGGCAAATAACGCTGGGGTTGATTCAATCTTGTATTATCCAGCAATACATGAGAACTCACATGATTTAGAAATGCTATTAACCTATGAACCAACATATGTGGTTAAATCATTGTTGGAAATAAAAGAAATAGTTGAATAGCTATTCAACGAATTCACAACAAAAATAAGAGTTAGTATCATGGTTTAAATCTTCTCTCAACCTGTCTAATTGGTCAAAGAATATCAAGAAACATGTTAATTGTATCCTATAGGACATCTTCAGGTATTTCTCAGGAAGTATGATTATCTTCATATTATGAGAATACTGGTAATCGAAGATGAACATAAAATTGCAAATGCAATACGAAAAGGGTTAGAACAAGAAAATTATGCTGTGGATGTAAGCTACGATGCTGATGATGGATACGCAATGGCATTAACTGTTCAATATGATGCAATCGTGCTCGACTATATGTTGCCTGGTGAACGCAATGGGTTAGAACTATGTCAAGATCTAAGAAAAAAGAATATTCATACACCTATATTATTCTTAACTGCAAAAGATCAAACAAGAGATAAAATTAATGGTTTAAATGCTGGTGCAGACGACTATTTGGTAAAACCATTTTCCTTTGAAGAGTTGCTAGCGAGGATTCGTGCTTTATTTCGAAGGCCAAATATCACATCAAGCCCAATCTTGGTAGTTGGTGACCTTACACTTGATCCTTCCGAGTTGCTTGTTAAGAGGTTAGGTGTTGAAATACAATTATCTTCAAAAGAATTTGGACTACTCGAGTATTTAATGAGAAATACAGGTCAAATATTGTCCAAAGATTTAATTATTGATCACGTATGGGACTTCGATTCTGATATTTTGCCTAACACAGTTGAAGTCTTCATTGGATATCTAAGGTCAAAAATTGAAAAACCATTTGTAGCTCCAAAGCTAATCCATACAGTAAGAGGATTTGGTTACAAAATATTAGATCCAGGAAGCTAAAAATGTATATAAATTTTCATACTAAAAATAGATTAAAACTATCTGCAACCTATTTATCTATAATCATGTTCTTATCTATTGTTTTTTCGGTAGCAATATATAAAGTATCTTCAGATCAGATAAAAAGAGGATTGCGACCAGCACCTGCGCGAATTCCACCAAAACAAATAAGTCATGAAAAGGCAGAAGATAGATTTAACGATTTTGAAGATTTCCGAAGCGGAAGAATCGATGAAAGCCGCATTCGCCTCAAAGAGCAACTACTTTTAATTAATTTTGGCGCATTATTTTTTGGGACATTCTTAAGCTATTTGCTGGCCATTAAGGCACTTAGCCCTATTGAGAGAGCGATGGAGAAACAAGACAGGTTTGCCTCTGATGCGAGTCATGAATTGAGGACTCCTCTTGCTGTTATGCAGAGTGAAATAGAGGTGGCGTTAAGATCTAAAAAATTAACTAAAGATGAGTCAAAAGAAATATTACAGTCAAGTTTGAATGAAGTAAAAAAAATGACGAATATTTCTAATGCGCTTTTAACATTGGCACATAGCGAAAGCCAAAAAGAAGAATTTTTTGATTGTGATTTAAAGAAGTTGATTAATGATGCAGTTCAGAATACAAAATTAAACGCAAATCAGAAAAATATAGTAATAACTTCTGAAATACAAGTAAATTTTGTTCGTGGTGAATTCGAAAAACTAAAACAACTATTTATAATAATTTTGGACAATGCAATTAAATATAGTTATAAAGATAGCAAAATTGATATCGAAGCTAAATCGATCGGTAAAAAAACCCAAATTGATATCGCCGATACCGGTATGGGAATTGATGCTAAAGAGCAAAAGCTCGTATTTCATAGATTCTATAGAACAGATAAATCAAGAACTAAAGATGGGAATGAGGGTTTTGGATTAGGTCTGTCGATCGCTAGAAATATAGTCCTATTACATAATGGTCATATTAGCGCTTTGTCAAATGATCCAAAAGGAACCATCATAAGAATTATTCTGCCGACTAGTTAACTCTAAGCAAAACTTCAGTTTCATCTTGTTTAATGAAACTGTAAATGAAATTAAGGAGCAGAGATGTCTAAAGAAAATGAAGATCAAAATGAAAAAAATGTAACAGCGCAAGTTAATACAAGCGTGATAGAAAGGATTGATGAGCTTGAAAAGAAGATCAAGTATCTATATATTTCATTAGGAATGTTAATAGTAGCGGTATTGTTTGTTGGTATCTTAGGGTTCTGTTCAAGAATGGACGATCATGGAAATAGAGGCGATAATCAACGTCTTAGAGGCCGTGATGGTGGCGACAGTATAAGAGGTAATAATCGTCCTGGGTTAGACCATGGAGGATATGAAGTTCCTGGTAAACAACAAGGTCCTGGCCAACAGCAACCACCAGAAAAATCACCAGTTGACATATCACCAGCTAATCCAGATACTGTCCCAAGCACATAAAAAATCTTATCCCCCAAAGATAAATGACGGCGAACAGAAATGGTCGCCGTTTTTCCATAGTCAACAATTATGGTGATTTAATACTATGATTGTAAAAAGAAGATATTTTAAGTATTTATGGAAGACAATGGCGATAAAAAAAGAATCTAAAACTAAAACAAATTCAACATATGATGCAGGGCAGATCACAGTCTTAGAAGGCTTAGACCCTGTGCGTAAACGTCCTGGAATGTATATCGGATCTACGGGTTCGCAAGGGTTGCACCACCTTATCTGGGAGGTCGTTGATAACTCTATAGATGAAGCAATGGCTGGGCATTGTAATCGTATAGATATAACTATTGGTCAAGATAGTTCCGGAGCATGGTGTCGGGTTGTTGATAATGGTAGAGGTATTCCTACTGGCCCGCATCCTAGTGATAAGAAAAAATCGGCAGCTGAAATAGTTTTAACTACCTTACACGCTGGCGGTAAATTTGGTGATGGTGGGTATAAGGTATCTGGCGGTTTGCATGGTGTTGGTATTTCAGTCGTGAATGCCCTTAGTTCAAAATTAGAATTGCATATTGAACGTGAAGGCTCACAATTCGAAATGGCATTTGCTGCTGAAAAAACCGGCAAAGTTATTAAGAGTGGAGTTGCGCAAGGAAAGTTGAAAAAAGTTGGGACTGTCCCAAAAACTCGTACCGGAACAACAATAAAATTCTGGCCTGATAAAGATGTATTCGATACTACTGATTTTAAAATAAATACTATTTGCGAGCGCTTGCAAATAATGGCCTTTCTAAATAAAGGTTTGACTATTGGTTTTCATGATGAACGATCTTCTTCGGCGGATGAACCACGAAAAGAAATAACTTTTTCTTATGAAGGTGGAATAGTCGATTTTGTTAAACATCTAAATCAATCTAAATCACCACTATTTAATACTATAGGGTCATTTTCTGTATCAGTGCCTGAAGGCGAAATCGATGTTGCATGGCAATGGAACACCGGCTATCACGAAGCATTACATTCTTTCGCGAATGGTATCTCAACAACTGAAGGGGGGATGCATGCTGAAGGTTTCAAGCGAGCATTAACCTCAGCTTGTAATAAGTTTGCGCGGGCATCAAATTTAATTAAAGATAAAGACCCGAACCTGCAAGGTGAAGATGTTCGTGAGGGAATGTGTTGTGTTGTTAGTGTAAAGTTGGGTGAACCCCAGTTCGAAGGTCAGACAAAAACGAAGCTTGGTAATACAATTATGAGATCAGCTGTTGAAAAAGCAACTGGGGAATTCTTTTTAGCATGGTTAGAACAAAATTCGAGTGAAGCTAAATCTCTAATAAATAAATCTTTGGTATCAGCAAAAGCTCGTAAAGCTGCAAAACAAGCTAAAGATCTTACACGACGAAAATCTTCATTGGACTCGGGCGGTTTACCAGGTAAGCTTGCTGACTGTTCTTCTAAAAAACCAGAAAATTCTGAATTGTTCATTGTAGAAGGAAACTCTGCAGGTGGTAGCGCGAAAGATGCGCGTGATCCTAAACATCAAGCAATATTACCTTTGCGGGGAAAAGTTTTAAATGTAGAACGTGCTCCTCTTGACAAAATTTTAAAAAATTTAGAAATACAAACTTTAGTATCATCTATTGGCGCTGGTATTGGCAGCGATTTTGACATTAAAAAAATTCGTTATAATAAAATTATTATTTTGGCTGATGCCGACGTTGATGGTGGACATATACGAACATTATTAATTACATTTTTTTATAGACAAATGTTTGAGCTTGTTGAAGGTGGGCATTTATATGTTGCACAACCACCTTTATATTCTACAGAAATAAAAGGTGAAAAAGTTTATGTAGCCGATGAAGCACAACGACAAGAGCTTATTGATAAAAACAAGAGAAGCCAACTTAGGTTTGTAAGATTTAAGGGTCTTGGTGAAATGGATTCTAAAGAATTGCGTGAAACAGCTATAAGTCCAGAAACTAGGAGACTTGTTCGTCTGGATATTGATCAAGCTACTATTTGCGATGATGTACTTTCGCGTCTTATGGGCGATGATGCCAGTGCTAGACGCACATTCATTGAAGAAAATGCAAAAGAAATTGAAAATATAGATATTTAGTTTGAACTTTAAGGAAGACAATGACAGTAAAGAAGCCATCGAAGAAAAATAAGGTTCAAGAAGAGCTCTTTAGCGCAGCCATTCCAACCAAAGCACTTGTCGAAGAAGTAGAAGGCGCCTTTTTAGAATATGCAATGAGCGTTATTGTTTCGCGTGCATTGCCAGATGTACGTGATGGATTAAAGCCTGTTCATCGCCGTATCTTATATTCCATGCACGATACTGGGGTACGTAGTGATCGTCCCTTTGTTAAATGCGCACGTATTGTTGGTGATGTTATGGGTAGGTTTCATCCACATGGTGATCAATCAATTTATGAGGCTCTGGTTCGTATGGGTCAACATTTTTCGATGACTTTACCATTAATTGATCCGCATGGAAATTTTGGATCACCAAATGACCCAGCTGCTGCAATGCGTTATACAGAAGCACGTTTAGCTACTAATGCAGAAAGACTTTTAGAAAATATCGATGAAGACACTATCGATTTTATTGATAACTTTGATGCAAGTGTATTAGAGCCTGTTGTTTTACCTGCGAGAATTCCAAGTCTTTTAATAAATGGCTCTCAAGGTATTGCTGTAGGTTTAGCTACAAACATACCACCACATAATGCATGTGAAGTTATTAGTGCTGCTGTCTATGTGCTCGACCATGAGGAAGCAACAGTTAATGATCTTATGAAGTTCATTAAAGGTCCTGATTTTCCAACAGGTGCAACAATACTTGGTGTAGATGGACTTAGAGATGCCTATACAAAAGGTAAAGGCTCTCTTCGTGTTCGTGGCGAATATCTTTTAGAAGAATCAAAAGGCAGGACTTCGATCATTATTCATTCGATTCCTTATCAAATTTCTATTGAGTCAATCGCTGAAAAAGCAGCTGAAGCAGTTGAATCTGGAACTATTCAAGGCGTTAAAGATATTAGGAATGAATCAGGCCAAGGTAAAACACGTTTAGTTATTGAGTTAAAACCAGGTACAGATGTAAATGTTATTTTGAATAATATTTATAAACATACGCCTATGCAAACTACTATTCCTATGAATATGGTTGCATTAGTAGATGGGGTACCTCGTACATTGCGTTTAGATGAGTTTATTTCAGAATGGATAACTCATCAGAAAGAAGTCATACGTCGTCGTTCACAATTTCGTTTAGATAAATGTGAAGCTAGGTATCATATACTTGAAGGACTGCTTCGCGCTGTAGAAATGATTGATGAGATTATTGCACTTATTCGTGCTTCAAAGGATAGGGGAGTAGCCAGAGAGAAATTGCAACTTACGCCTTTTGATTTCTCTGAAATTCAATCAAGTCATATTTTAGATCTAGCTTTAGGTCGTCTAACAGAACTCGGTCAAAAAGAATTAGCGATAGAAGCTAAAGAATTAAAGAAATCAATCAGAGAACTTAAAGCTTTATTGCGAGATCCTGCTTTAGTATTAGCATTATTAAAAGATGATTTAAACACCTTCTTAGGAACAATCGATAAAAAACGAAAAACAAAGATCGAAAAATCTGATAGTGGAGTTATTGACACTACGGCACTAGTAGCTCAAGAAGATTTAATAGTTAATGTGACAGCGAGAAATTATGTACGTGCAATTAACGCGGCATCGCGTAGTGCAAAAATTACTTCCACCAAAGATAATGATGTTGTTGCTAATGCCTATGAACTAACTAGCCTTGACTCAATCTTGGTCGTAACAAATTTCGGTAGAGCATATCGTATCAATTGTCATGAAATTAATAGAGATAAACTAGTTGCAGTTTCTTCACTTATTTCTCTGAGTTCCGGCGAAATACCTCTATCTATAATTAATATTAATGATGTAAGTGCAATAGTAATGCTATCTGACTCTGGTGGTATTAAACGTGTAGATATCGAAAATCTAAAAGATATAGCTACACGTAAAGATGGAGTTGTATGTGCAAAATTGGGTACTAGCGAAAAAGTAGTTTCTGTTTGCGATGTCTATGATGATGATGATCATCAAATGCTGGTAGTAACAAATAGCGGTCAAGGTATCCGTTTCCCATTTATAGATATTCGTGCTAGCTCACGATCAGCTGGTTTTGTTAGAGCAATAAAACTTAAAGATAAAGATCGTGTTATTGGTGCTATTAGTGTATTTGAAGATGACGATTGTGTGATCTCGACTGATAAGGGTTTTGCAAAACGTATGCATGTTTCGAATATGACATTACAATCACGTGCTGGTTCTGGTATGCGTGCAATGAAATTGCAGCCATCTCGTGGAACTCTTAGTGCGATTTGTCTAGCTCTTGGCGAAGTTACAGCATTTGTGAGCGATGTGGGCGCCATATCTGTTCCAACAGTTTCGATTACTTTACAGGACCGTGAAGGTAGTGGTGTAAAGGTTAAAGGTCTTTCAGGCGATGTAAGCTCAATTTATAGTGTTGCTGACGCTGTTTGATAAGCAAATGGACTTGTCAGAACTAACGTTTGAGCAACAGCATTCCTATGATCCTCTAATTGCGGATGTTTATAATAAGCTATTTGCCAGCATACATTTAAGCGAAAATTGGGTACATGATCCAAAAGAAATAATAGATATTTGCAATAGTGAAACCAGTAACTTCTATCTAGGTAAAATAGGTAAATATGTAGTAGCTATGGCAACTCTAATAAAACCATATGATTCATTAAGTCATAAAACAGCAATAATTGAGGACCTAGCAGTGTGCAAGGACTTCCAAAACCAAGGAATTGGAGATAATTTAGTATTATTTCTTGAACAAGAAGCAATTGAATTGGGTGCTTCTCGCATAGAACTACACAGCAGCGATTTAAGGGTTTCAGCTCAGTCTTTATATGTAAAGCATGGTTATATTAAAGTTGAGACAAAGTTATTTCGTAAATCCCTAACTTAAAATACAATAACCTTTTTAAGAGATTAATTTTTTTTGCAAAAGTACTAAAACTTATAGCTTATTATCTAAAATTTCAGCATAATACGTATTATGCGTAAAATACGCGAAACACCTCAAGTCACTGAAGACCATATGCTCAAAAAGCATATACTATGGCTTCAATTTTTGTATGGATTTACACGTGTTGGATTCTTGACTTCTGCATTTGTGTTACTAGTTATTAAATTGGATTTAACAATATTAAATTCTGCGATTGTCACAATAATGCTACAAGGTGCTACTTTATTTGCAAATAAACTATGTGACAATGTTTTTTCAAAATATTCGATAAAAGCTCTACAAGTATCCGCTTCATTGTTAGGTTCAGTTTGTTCACTAATGATTCTTTTGACAAATAATTTTTATGTTTTTATATTTGTTGTATTTATATGTAGTTTTGCCAAAGTATCTTTTGAAGTTACTATGCCAATAATTTCACATAAACATATTGAAGCCGATAATGCATTTGCTTCAAAACTAGTAGGTTTTAACATGGGGGGAATACTTTGCATTAGTGCTATAACAGCTACTTTTGTATTCTTACATCTTGACTTTTTGCCCATAATAATTACTTCGTTTATGTTTGGTCTTTTATGTTTCTTGATTACCTCTGGCTATATTCAATATAATCAAAAAACATTTAAAAGGAGGCTCGAACCAGATATAAAAGAAAATGAAAAGAATAGTTTCAAAAATAGAACTCTTTCCATGATCGATTTAAGTAGCCATATTGTTGGTGGTCTTTCTGTCTGTATAATGCCAGTCGCTCTAAAAACAGTATCGCACCTTTCGCAGGGAGTGGATTCATTACTCTTTTTCATATTTGGCCTGACGGCATATATTTGTGGAGTGTTTGTGATACCAAAAATAAACACAAAAATTAATATTTCTATAAAGACGCAATGGCATCTGTTGCTGTATGCATCTGCCATGGTAATCATAGGTCTTGTATTGTATTGTTCATATTTTGGTCTTTTTTGGGCCTGTTTTGGTGCGGTAATAGAGGGAGTGGGGTCGGCTCTAGCTTATTCTTCAATTCATACGCTGGCGGCGAAAGAACTCAATGGAGAAAGATACAAAACATTTTGTAATGGTCTAAATCAGCGATCTGCAAGATCGAGAATTATTGCTGCTATTAGTCTTGGATTTCTTTCTCAATTCTTCACCATACAAATACAAATGCTTTTATTTATTGCCGTTTCATTTACTTGTGTCGCTATTTGCGCATTACGTGTTAGCATAATAACTCGTGACCTTAGACTTATCGAACAAAACGAAATCAGCACTTTTATACCAAAATTTATCGGAGCAGTTGAGCCAACAGCTTATAGCCTATTCACCGGAGACGATAGAAGAAGAAGCACAATTAAAAACCATTCTAAAACTGGTGCGTTCAAATCAATACGACGAAATAACGGAACAATCGTTAGGCGACCACCACTTGACAGCTTCCGCGATTATCACTTCGAAATTAGGCGTGTGCTTGCATTTTCACAAACGTATTCACAAGTGGTTACAACCTGGCGGTCACATAGATTTAGGAGAAACGCCTATATTAGCGGCACAGCGTGAGGTATTCGAAGAGACGGGTCTTTTGCCATCATTCGATCCAGAAATTTTCAATATAGATATTCACGATACTGGGTATGGCCATACTCATTATGATATTCAATTCTTTGGATATTGTGAAAATATATTTATTAATCCGCCAGAAGACGAATCTCAAAAAGTAGCCTGGTTCGAATTACCAACTGCACTCAATGTCGTAGATAGTGGCATAAAACGTGGGCTAATAAAGTTACAAAGAAAATAAATAAAATTTTTCCATTAATAATTGTCAACAATTCATAATAATAAGTAGAAATTATCTATAGTATTATCCTTGAAATCTTTTAAAAGGATTTTACGGGGCAGTAGCTCAGTGGTTAGAGCAAACGACTCATAATCGTTCGGTCGCGGGTTCGAACCCCGCCTGCCCCACTGAATGTTTAGTTCAAAAACTGAAGATACTAGATATTCCTAGTGGTTTTCTTGTTTTGTTCCCTGTGATTTGTCTCTCAAAAATAGTGTAAAATATCTCAATGGCATTGTTGATTCCACTCGTAATATTTTTTATCATGTGCATATTACTTGTAGTATTTATGGCTAAATCGCAACCCCCTGGACCGGTAGATACAGCTGAAGCATTTTGTGATGCAGTTATAAGAGATGATAAAACTACATTAGAAGCATTATCCAGCATAAAAGTAGTTAGAACAGATGTAATAAAATTGCTTAAAAGTCAAACAGATATAAGCCTTGTCGGGAAAAAATATAATATAGAAATTCTTGAAGATATGGTATCTAACGATTCATCTTTTGTACTTTTAGAAATATCATTTATCGATCAAAAAGTTAAAATTGATATGCAACTAACTAAGACTATAAATAGATGGGTTGTATCAATGATTAGAACTAAAAATGAAACTGAGATCAAATGACAACTGCATCAGATAATCCATCAAATAATGAGTCAATAAATGCAGAACAAATAGAAATAGTATTAGATCGTTGTGAAGAGATTGCATATAAAATACGTACAGCAGTAAATACAATAGATAGAGAAACACGCATATCTTATGCAATGAATCCTACGCATACTCATGCAAATCAATATGAAATTGATGTAATTGCTGATGCTATCCTTACACAATCTTGTGAAGGGTTCAAAGGCTGTGTTGTTAGTGAAGAACAACCTATAGATAAAGATGCTTTACAACATAACTCTCTATGGCTGATCGTTGACCCCATCGATGGTTCAACAAATGCATCTAAAGGTTTAGGATATTGGAGTTTTTCTGCTGCACTTGTTTCTAAAGGTGTAGTTGTAGGTGGTGTAGTTGTCGATCAAACAACTGGTAACGTATATCGAGCGTCAGGTATAGGCGGAGTTAGCTATAAAAATGTGAAAACTGGGATTGTTGACAATCTGATGGATATTAATATCACGAATTTAACTCCAGGTACTATTGCAGATAATCTTAATTCTTCAACAGTTAATTTCAATTCACATGTAGGACCACCAATGCCATTTAGACATTTACGAAATCTTGGTTCTAGCGCATTAGCTATTTGCGACGTCGCTCGTTCTGCATTAGATCTCTATGTTGATGATAAAGATGTAATGCTAAATCCTTGGGATTACCTAGCTGCTGAATATATTGCAAAAATGGCTGGTGCAACGGTCAAACGTAGAGATGCAGAAGGCATTTTAGTCTCCAGTGGGATTATGGCATATCGATCTTTTTCATTAGATGAAGTACTTGTAAAAATATTTCCAGAATATTTCATTAATTAGCTTGATCTTAACTAGTGGAATGTGCTTAGCTAGTTACATGTTAAATTTAGAAACCATGCGAAATCTTGGTGGCTTTTCATCGATTACTGGGACAATTGTATCCAAAATCACTGATTTTAAGGCATTCACTAATATTTTTGCATCATATTCAGTGGTAATGCACTCACCGACACTATTAAAAGTACCGGCAATTACGACGCAAACCACAATCTGGCGACAGAGGTTTCTTATTTAGACACAAATTCTGATTCTTTAAAGAAATTTCTTATAAACCGCCAGTTTTTAACCGGCGGTTTTTTTAACCACAAATTCTTTAAAGGAAAAGCAAATGACGCTACTAGAGCATAAACAAATATACGAACATCGTGAACAAGACAAAAAACTATCGTGTTATACGAAAGTAAAAGAATCGGTATTGTGTAGGGGCAAGACAGAATTATTTTTTTCTGAAAATACTAAAGATATGCGAATTGCACAACAATTATGCCTGTCTTGTCCAAATCAAAAGGAATGTTTGGCTTCTGCACGACTAGATCCACCATATGCAGGTGTATGGGGTGGAGTTATCTTCGTTGATGGTGAAGAATTATTATCAAAACGAGGTCGTGGGCGGCCATCCAAACAGGAAAAAGACCAGCAAGAAGCGCAAGCAGTAGTGTTTAGTGTAAAACAGATTGCATAATTGTAACTTCATTAGGTTGTTACAATTAGGCTTCATAACAAAATCTACATTTCAGCAAATACAAATTAACGAAGTAGAATTATCATATGGCAAATATCGATCTAGCCCAAGCAAAAAAAAGTATGTTGAGTGCAGCAACACTTGCATCAAATCGTCTCCTTGATAGGTTTGAAACAACTATACATATCGAAGCTAAAGGTCGAGCAGATTTTGTCACAGAACTAGATAGGGAATGTGAAGAAATAATTCAATCAGAACTAGCAAATTTTGATGATGGAATCATATTTATTGGTGAAGAATCTACTTCATTCGAAACATCAGGAAATAAAGTAAAAATTGAATTACCGTCAACATGTTTCATAGTTGACCCTTTAGACGGTACAAGTAACTATATGCATTCATTTAATGGATATTGTGTTTCAATAGGTTTGCAAATAGATAATGAGATTGTATTGGGAGTTGTTCTAGCCCCTACTTTGGGACAAATGTTTGTTGCTGAGAATGCGCACGGATCGTTTCGTTATGATTTGAATGGAAATAATGAAATGAAGCTAAAAACTATTGATGAAGGTGACGATAAAATACTTTTTGCAACATCAGTACCATTTAGGAATCCTGAGTTTATTGAATCACATTTAGAACTTTCAAATAGTCTTTATAAAAATTTTGAAGATATGAGACGTGCTGGATCAGCTGCACTAGACCTAAGTTGGGTGGCACAGGGTAGTTTCGGGATTTATTTGGAGAGTTTTCTTAAACCTTGGGATTGCGCGGCAGGTGCAATAATATTACGAGAAGCAGGTGGAATAATAAGTGATTGGTCAGGTAATGAAACAGAATGGTTAACTAATGGTCAAATTTGTGCAACTGGGAGTGCTCGACTTCATGAAAAGGTACTTGATCTGTTAAAGTAATGACTCGAAAAAAAGTTGTATCTAAAAGTACAATTCTTTTCGGGCGTTTAGCTCAGTTGGCTAGAGCATCTGCCTTACAAGCAGAGGGTCGGGGGTTCGAGTCCCTCAACGCCCACCATATTTCTTCATTTTTTTAATGGACATTGTTTATCAAAATCTATCGCTTGATATTTATTAAATCCATATTCTTCTTACATTAAATTTAAATTGTAATTTATTCTTAAGTTATTTTTCGTCGAATGTATTTATAACTGCAGAATATAATACAATTTTAATTTGCAGAGCAATCCAGATTAGAAGTGCTAGAACTACAGCTAATGTTCCGTATAGTGGTCGTGAATTTTCAAGTGATCTACTAACTATAAATACACTGAAAAATTGAATTAAAGATATTGCTAACCCACCAATTACAGTCCCTTTTCTCGTTGCATATTTGCGATCTATGAGCACAACAAATATCAGAAAAAGTAACAATATATTCCACAAAATACTAAAAATTAAGACTAAGGACTGCATTAATAAGTTGTTATTAAATATGGAGCTGAGTAGTGTGGGCACAAAAAATCCAATTCCAATAATTATCATCGTGCCGTAAGCTCGAAGAATTTTTGTAAAAACATTGCTACATTCATGACTTCGTTTAGATATAGCCTGTAGAGAGCTGTCGAGTGCTAATGCGCCACGTCGTACTGTCCAGAGAAGAATTGTCAAAGTTATTATCAGCGTGATTCCACGTTCTTTTACAAATGATAGGTTAGATTCGAGTGTTGGACCTATGACAGGAATTGTGGATAAAGTTGAGTCTATTAAGTCTTGTTTAATGCGTGGATTACTTGAGAATACAATGTCGAAGATTGTTAGAGATACTATTAATAGTGGCAAGATAGACATAAACATATAATAAGTAATTGAGCCAACTCTTAGATGGCCATTATTTTTGTTATAACTCGATTGTATGTCTTTAGCGTAGCTTAAAGATTTATGCGAAGACACAAAATCATCAACCTGCTTTTTGATTTTATAAATAATTTTCATTAACAAAATTCTACTAGATCAATATATAAGCGGACATCTAAAATAAGCTAATGTGTCGTTTATGCCGTATCTAATGATTCATCAGAACTAACACTTTTAAAATTAACATTATTCATTAAAACAACATCTTTAGCTGGTACAGCTTTAGAAAATAAATAACCTTGACCGTAATCGCAATTAAGTTTACGCAATGAATCTCGTTGACTTTCCAGCTCGATACCTTCAGCTGTAACAGTAAGTTTCATAGCGTGTGCAAGCCCTAATAGCGCATGAACTATAGCGGTATCATTTTCATCAATATCTAAACCGTCAACAAAGCTTTTATCAATTTTGAAACCATCTATTGGCATTCTTTTTAAATATGAAAGCGATGAATATCCAGTTCCAAAATCATCAATCCGCAATTTAAACCCTAAATCTCTTATCTCATGCAACAAAGCTATAGCACGTTTTGCATCGCCCATAACAGCGCTTTCGGTAATTTCAAAAATCATAGAATTCACCGAACATTGGCTTTGTTGTTTTACATTTTCCATTTGACGAAATAGTTTCGGATCACGTAATTGACTTACCGACAAGTTCACATTCATCGTTAGTGGTTTTCCAGAACTCGGGATATATGTTTTTTGCCATATAGAAAGCTGTCTAAATGCTTCTTGCATCATAAAATATCCAATATCAAGTATTAATCCTGTGTCCTCAGCTAGTGGAATAAATTGATCAGGACTAATTAGTCCTTTTCTTGGGTGTTCCCAGCGGGATAATGCTTCGAAACCAACGATCTCATTAGTCGTTAAAGAAATGATTGGTTGGTAATATGCTTTTATTTGATTTGTGGCTAATGCTCTGCGCAGATCATTTGTAAATTTCATATCAGAATATTTCCTGACACTATCTTTAGTGGTAGCAATTTCAACGAAATTTTTTCCATGGTCTTTTGCACGGTACATAGCAACATCTGCTTCACGCATAATGTCACTTGGATTCAAACCATTTCCAAAACACATCAATACGCCAATAGAGCATGTAACAATAGTTTCACCTTGGCTTAATAAAATTGGTTGCGCGATTGATACTTTAATTTCTTCAGCTATTATCTCTATTAGCGTTTGGTTCGTGGGTGGGTAAAACAATATTACAAATTCATCTCCACCAAGTCGAGCTACTTCACCTCGTGCACCTACTATGTTGGTGATTCTTTCAGCAGTAGTTTGTAATACTATATCTCCTGCATTATGACCTAGCGTATCGTTGATTATCTTAAACCTGTCTAAGTCAAGGAAGAATACCGCAAATGTTTGTTTAACTTCACGAGATGGCCCATCCTCTATAGCATCGAAAGTTTTATTTCCATCTAATACTTTTGTTATTAACGTAGATAAGTATGTTCTATTCCATAATCCAGTCAGTGGATCTCTATTCGCCATTGACAGCAATTCTGTCTCATGTATCTTTTTATTAGTTATATCTTCTATTTGTATTACGAAATCAGCATTCACTTCATCTATAAAACTAGAACTAGGAATATGATTTATAGATGTTGAACCCCATCTCACCTCACCATCAACTCTTATAAATCTACATTCTAATGTTATTGAATTTGTCTCAACTGAACCTAATACCTTTGCAAGATTAATATCAAATAGTGATCTGTCGTCAGGATGAATTATATGTCCAATAGAGTGGCCAATAATTTGTTTTTGATCTACCCCACAAAAGTCTGTAAATGTCTGATTTGTATGTATGATATCTCCAGAAAGATCTAACAGAATTAAAGATGTTGGTGAATTTTCAAATACAACTTTGAATCTTTCGCTCGATTTTAAAACCTCCTTCACGGATTTATCTTTTGCTTTTAATAAAATTTTATTGTATAAATAAGATAAATAATCACTAAATAACAAAGTGACAAAAATTGCAATTAGAGGAAAAAATAATTCCCTAGGTATATTTCTGTAAATTAAATAGTAGACGAATGCTGAAAATACGCAAATAAAAGCTAAAGTTTCAATACAAATAAGTAATATATTTTCACCTTTAATTTTCTTAGTTGTCGGCGATGTTTTTGGATTCATAACACAACTCAATATACCTAAGTAAAACAGAATCATAAAAAAGTCTAATGATGGATGCATTATTCTGAAAATCTTTGATGGATAGTACAAAGAAATAAAATCACCTATGACACCCACAACCAGTGTAAAGGTGAATGGTCTAATTAATTTATCAAAACCAGAATAAAACAATATAGAGAAAGTCAGGGAAAGGATAATAACATTTAAATAAGCTACATTAGAAAACTTTATATCGAAAGTATCATTTCTATTTGAGATCAAAACAATCATATTCGTAAAAAATGCTAAACAAATACTTAGGTTAAAACAATGCGATAATATTTTCAATTTTTCTATTCGATGAAAATTTGAAAATCCTAATGAGAATAGCGCTATGAATACTAAAAGGTATGAGGGTATATAAAAGTAAATTGAATCAAATTGTATATATTCGTTAAAACTTGGTGATAACTCAGTTGCATGTGTAAGTATTCTCGCGATCAACATTGTTACTGCGGTTATTCTAAGAATTTTCCAACCGAATAATTTTGAAATCTCTGCCTTGTAGCTAGCTGAAAAATAAAAAATTATTACACAAAATGTGCTTAGATATCCGCTAAAAACGAAATACGATTGTTTCTCAGCTGTAAAGTTAATATATTGATAAACAGATATAGAAAATGTAGTTAAAAAGATAATAAATAGAACAGGATAAGTTACTTTAGCGCTTGCATATAATGCAATCCTTTCAGTTAATGCCTTATTTCTGTTCATTTAAAGATCTTCGACTGATTGAAGCCGTTAGATTAGCTATTAAACGTATTCTCTTAATATCATCATCAGAATAACGCGTATATAGCGAAATGATTAACTAGATATATGATTTAATGATTTCATTTTCAATTGACTCTAAGTTTTGTATTTCAAACTCTACAATATCTGGTGAATTTAAGAAAAGAAAAAGGGCTCTTACTCTTATTGTTTGAAAAGTTTTTTTAAGAAGTGCTGAATAAATTGCAAGTTGATTTGAATATATTTCATTCTTTTTGTCAATCGTATTTTTAGAATCGATTGTATCTGTTTTGTAGTCAACAATTAAATAATGATCAGTATTCTTAACTAGTAAATCAATATAACCGCTGTATTTATTATTACCTAATATTCCTGCGATAGGCACCTCTCTTAGATAATTATTTTTTAAATTTTTAATTACATTCGTATTCAATGCTGTTGTTACACATTTTTGAACATTAATACTATGTTCTAAAATTCCTTCTTGATATGAGCAATTTCTGCATATCTCTATAATTGTATCTTGAGCAGCATTAAAACTAAGCAAGTTTAAAGCACGATGAACAGCACGACCAATTGCTGGACCTAATGTGAGGTTTTTAGGTTTGTCGTTATTATATGTTTTTTTTGTATCCTCGTTTATAGTGCTTCCAGGACTTAAGGTACGATTTGTTTCGATTTTAATATTTAATCTTGAAATAGACTTATTCATTTTGATAGTCGAAATTGGGAATCTTGCAACTATGGGCGATATGGTAGGTTTAATTTCTGGATTTTTAAAAGATGTTATTTCGAATTGTGAATCAGTCGAATCATACTGGACCTTATTTTCCTCAATTTTTAAATATAATTTTGAAGCATTTGAAACTCTTGGCTTAGAATCTTTATTAACTTGATGATGCTGACAGACTATTAGGTAATCACGTGCTCTGGTCATTGCCACATATGAAATCCTCTTCTCTTCGTCGATTTCATCAAGAAACTTATCTTCTTTGAAATCTTTTAATCGTGTATCTCTAAAATTTTTATTTAAATACAAAGCAAAATCTTCACCAAAATTATCATTTTCTTCAATTGGTAAATATACTGCCTGTGATCTTGTATTTGTTTTTTCGGATTTAATGCTTGGAATGTAAATTACAATTGGGAATTCGAGGCCTTTAGATGAATGCGTTGTTAGTATATGTACAACATTTTCATTTGAATCCAAAGAAATTTTCTCAGATGCTTTTGAGGATTCTTTCTCCCGATTCAATTGTTCAACGAAGTTAAAGAGGGTAGGCGAACTGGAATTATTTGAAAATGATATTGACTTTAAGATCAGAATTTTAGATATATCTGAAATTGTATCTTCAGTTTCGTTTTTTGCACTAGCGATACTTAAAGCAAGTCCATACTTAAACATTAAGTTTGATATAAATGTAGGTAACTCTTGTTTGGAAGACACTTTATGCAAAGTTTCAATTTCGTCAAGTGCATGTTTTACTTTCTGTACGTCAAAATCTGCATTCTCGAAGTTAATAGAAGAAATGCTTTCAGAGCACCAAATGTTATCAATATAACTATCACTTTCCATATGCTTCTGAATGAAATGTGTATATAGTAAAAGGTCATTATTAGAACATTTAAATAGAGGTGAGCGCAACGCTCCAATAACATTTATTGATTCTTTTGGCATTGCAATTGCACCTAATATTGAATTAATCATTTGTGTGAATCTATGTTCAAAAATTAATGTGGGTGAATCTACGTTGAACGGAATAGATTGAGACTTTAATTCATCAACTAGATCTTTTAATATACTTCTATCTCTAATCAGTATTGTGATATCTTTATATTGTGAAGCTACGAAACCATCTATATCTTTATTAAATATAGCTATATTTAATAAATCTGAAATTTTAGTTGCAACATCTTTAGCTTGTACTTTTCTTAAGTCACCAACACTAGAGTTCATTCCTTGACCAATAGTTGAAAAATGAGGAATGCTTTCTTTTGAGAAGTTCTCTCGCACAGATGCCATGACATCGTATCCTTCAATTAAGCCAGACATTATGGAATTTACATTATCTATTATGTGTTTTGTTGTCCTACGAGATGTGTCTAAAGTCAGATTCTCTAGCTCAAATTGTTCTATAAACGTTTTATACTTATTGATCTCCACACCTCTAAATCCATAAATGGATTGCTTGTGATCGCCAACTACAAAGAGCCTACCTAGGTCTCCTAATGATTGATTACTTCCCAAAATTTTGATTATCTCTAATTGATTTGGGTCGGTATCTTGAAACTCATCAACAATTACACAGTCGTATTTTTGCCAAATATCAAAACTATTTGATTCAGTCTGGAGTATATATTTGGATCCTAGGATTGCATCGCTAAAGGTAAGATAACCATTCAATATACATTTCTCTCTGAATTCTGATGCGGCTTTTAACAATATTTTTGATACTAACCTCAATGTAGTATCAGCGATAACTGAAGTGATATCTTCGATAATAGTACCAAAATATTCAATTTTTATATCAAATTCGTTATCAGTTTTCTTTAGTGCAAACTTTGAATCATTTATATATTTTTTCAAATTATTAATTATTTTTATAGTGGTGAATGCATCATCAGATCTATTAATTGCATTAGCTAGATTTAAGAATTTTTCGTACCTTTTTAATTTTTTGTCCTTTAATTTAGTTAGATCTAAAAGGTTATATTCTGAAATAAGATTATTTGCAATAGCGCCAAGTTCTTTTATGGTTGAATTTATTTTAAGATGATAATTTTCTACTTCAGCAATGTGGTCTTCCATCTTAAATGGTTTTATTGTATTGTTAAATTCATATTTTTCATATATATTTAGAAAAAATTGTTTCCACACGTTTCTTTTAATCCCGCATGCATAAGAATTAAGCAAAAATGTTTTTAAATTGACTTCAGACCCTAAATTATTGAAAAACTTATCAAAAAATTGTTTTTGCTCTTTTTCATTAGACAGTTCATCTAGTAATGAAATTTCGTTGTTTATCCCCAGTATTTTTGAATATTCTTTACAAATTTCTAACGCAAATGCATGAAAGGTAGATATTGATGAAGAATACACGTCATTTAAAGCATTTTTTGCCCATTTTTCTTCTATATATTTCTTTAATTCATCAATAATTCTCTCTTGCATTTCGATGGCAGCATTTTCTGAGAATGTCAGCAATAGTATTCTATTTAAAGGTACACCATTTTGTAATAATGCTATAACTCTTGCAACGATTGCATATGTTTTCCCACATCCTGCACTTGCAGATATTGAATATGATTTATCTAAATTCTCTGAAATGGTCTTTATGGGATCATGTTCCATCTTTATCCTCATTAAAATCAATCGTGGCTTTACAGTATTCATCAGCAAGGTGTCTAGCTTTAATTGTTTGCCACATCTCTTGATGATCCATATAACATATTTTCTTAACTTCACAATTTTTGCAATTTTCAACTTCTTTGATTTCACCTATTTTAGTTTCGAGTTTTAATTGTTCGAAAGAATAATTTCTTGGAGCTATTATCCCTTTTGAAATTATTGAAGTTAAGTCATCTACTATTTTATTAACCTTATCTATTGTGTTTTTATCAATTTCTAATTTTACCGATTTTTCTTTAGAATTCTTTTTGAGATACCAATATTCTAAAAGTTTTATTTCCATTTCTTTCTCTAGTAGTGAGGCATAAATACCAAGTTGTAAACGTTGACCAAACATGAAAAAGTCTTCACCCTCTTTAAGTTCCCCTGACTTATAATCAATAATTGTATATGTTTTATCCTTATTTGAATCTATCCTATCTATTGTTCCAGTAATACTAATTGGGCCATGTGAAGTCTCTATTTTCCCTTTAACCTTTTTTTCTAAATCATAAATATTGGAACCAGATTCGATTGCTTGTTTGTGTAACACAAGACAGGTTTCTATTAAATCCAATATTTCAATTTTATTTATTGCGCCAGAGAACTCATTGGGCAGATAGCTCTCTTTTATCAAATCGATAATATTATCTTCAATGAATTTAGATATTTGAATAAAATTGAGCCCAGATAAAC
>ERZ724508.600-NODE-600-length-24793-cov-6.443569_pt1 | contig 24793 bp, 41 predicted proteins | sample MGYA00376041_ERZ724508 | MGnify/ENA primary metagenome ERZ724508 (study PRJEB28724, sample SAMN07190887) | wastewater metagenome | isolation source: effluent of sewage treatment plant in Hong Hong | place: USA: Christiansburg, Virginia | collected 2016-03-01 ...
TAATTGCAGCTGCTCATGAATTGCTATAAATTATCGATGAGCAAAAACACTCCCGAAGAGGCGCAAGAATTCCAACTGGACTTGACTCATGATAAGAAGGAAGAGAACACAAACGGCTTTGGCTTTGGGTGTGATATCCTGCAGTACTCCAACGACGAGTCTCTTAACGAATAATACTTGAAGGAGATCAAGGAAGAGGAAAGAGAGTAGGAGAGGAAAAGGCAGTAAGCAGAGAAGTTGAGGATCAATTTAAACAACAACCCAAGCCAAACAAACAATGAGGAGAGAAAGCGCGAAAGGAAAGCCATTTTTGATAAGTATCGAAAGCGCGAAGAAGTCCCTGTCTCGAACGATAACAACATTGTCGTAGCATTCGAGGAAATCTTTAAAAGAAAGAGCGAAAGACATCAGGAAGGATCTCCATTTGCACCTGATCATTACCAAGAGCATCCCTTCTGCCCGATAGCTCGACCTGAAGAGTTAACGGAACACCAGAAGCAACGCCCAGCGTCTCGAATATTTGGCCTGAAGGTGAATCCCCCGCTGGAATAGTGCAGCTTTGTTGTTAGCGATGGTAACGACATGGAACATAACAATCTCGTTGAAAGTGTGCAAACAACAGTCACCAACAACGGATTCGCACAAACCTCACTTGCATGTTCCAACGTTAACGCAAACCCGTACGATTCAGTGATGGAGTCGCTACCCGATAACAATGATGAACTGCAGCAGCAAGCCTCCATCCATATTAGTGGCATTCGAGGTCCAGCTAATAACGATGCCTTAGATGCATCTCAGGAACAGAGCAAAGAGATGATGTTGGAAATAGAGAATCTGCTGCATCAGCACATCTTCGAAGATGTAAGTCAACTTGAGAGCGCCAACAGAACCAGTCGAAGCATCGACCACGGTGCAGAAGATCAAGGCAATTCACCGAACAATGCCAATAATCTGCTCCCTGTCGAATCCACTGTGAAACAGACGGAGATTCAAGCAGCAAGCAGCTTCTTGCGTACCAGTAGTTTACCGTTGGATTCTCGTCTGGATGTGGAGCCGCACATGAAACATGCAATCAGCAACAAACTCCGAGCAACCACTGTCAAGAAAATGCAAGAAGTCGAATAATTTCTAAACGACGATACGATACATCCCCCACACGTTCCAGAAAAGGACATCGACTAATTCTTGAAGGATTCTCCAGTTAAAAAGCAAGAACTAAAGCTTCCTTTCGTCCAAGCCAGCCAAGTGTTCGACTATTAGCCGGAGACAAATATAATGCCGGTTCCACCGAGGGTCGACCGCCAAGGCATCGCCGATTAAGACTCAGATGAATAGGTCAATATTAGCACAAATACAAACCCAATTCAAGTGCCTAATCAACTAACTCAAACTGTGGCATCGACCAATTTACCCATTCAACCTGCCTCAATTGAAACCACTAACATATTGGCCAACCAACCTCCTTCAATTGCCAAGATCAATGAGCTCTTGATGCAGAGAGTCTTATAGACTCTCAGCAAGGCAGACCAAGCAATAAATCGACTTGAGCCTGCACTTCCTTTCTCACCAATGACCACTCCTATTCCCGTCCAGCCAACTGCTTCAGTTGAACTACCTGCAGCTCAGCAGCAGGTGTCAGCACCGCCAATAATGAGCCAAAGACCATCAATCCCTTCTTCAGGGATTCTCCAGCAGAACTATGTTGCTCCAAATATGGTGCCTTTAGTTCAGCCAGTCGATCAGAATAACTTTCCCGGACCGCGCTTGGATCCACGCCATAGTATCTAACCTCAAAGATCAGAGTTTAGTGAGATTGTGAATAATCTCAGCTCCTCTGATTCAATATTTCTCGAGCCACAGGCAAACTTGATGGTGTGTGAACTGATGAGAGAGGCCCACCGTCTTAACTCATTCATCTTCAACTTAAGGGGGCCTAACGGTCACGTGCTGATCCCAAGATGCAAGGACAACCTCAGAAGGTTAATATTCGAACTCAACATGGCTGGTCAAACCCTGTGGATTTTCAACGAGGAACTGCATAGGCGGGAAATGGAGCAAACACAGCTCTACACAGCTTTTCGGCCAGATGTGTATATGAAGGGGAACTGGCTCAAAGCACCTTCTCGATCTCTTTCAGTAATCAAACCGGGAGATCTGAGTCAGCAACAACAAAGAAAACTTGGTGATTATTCTAGAGCTAGGAGCTGCCTCATCAATGCCGCTGAGGTCATTAAGAAGCTTTCAGACGCACTTGAGGTCTTTCGAATCGATCCCAACTCTCCTGACTCGATTGCACAGTATTCTGCAGTCAGAAAAGCCTTGGACGATATAACTGGCAACCTCGTTCGCATCTCCGAAGACTTGTATGTTAAGTCAAGCCTCAAATTTCTGCCTGAACACTTCTTTAGCTTCTATGAGTATCTTTCTAAAAATGGTGCTTACCCACCTTTCGCTGACCTTCGAACAGTCATAAAGCAGCGTTAGGATATGCTCACGCAGCTGCTTTACCTCCGCGACGAGCTCGACCCATTGTGTACCAGCCAGCTCGGGACTGACCTGTTCAATCGGCTTCACATGGACATCCGCAAACTCAAAGCAGACTACTTTAGTATGGGCCGCCCAATGACTCCGGTCATCTGATACTGCCCTTTCATCAATATTGCGACTCTGTGGCAAGTTATAAATATTCTCGGATGGCTGAGCCATTGAATGAATTCGAGCACCCCCTGTAGGACCAACTGCAACAGCCACCAAGCGTGTTCTACTCTAACGAACAGTCACAGCCTCCTCAGATGGACATTAGCCACGTGCAGGCAGGTAGTACTATTATTGAGGTCAGCAAGGATGACTCTTTGCCTATAGAACAGTCCTATTTGCAGCAGGATACTGAAAGTGGATAACTCGTGTCAAGACAATTACGACAGGCCGCTCGCAGTCGCCAAACACCGAGTCTAACATCCTCCAACCAGAATCTGTTGGCATTGAATCGCTATCTGAAGAGAAATTTGACTGCCATGTAGTCGATAGTGCAGCATGAATTCGGTGCTGATGTTGGCAGTGGCTACACTGTTCACCGTCGTAACCTCTACGAATTGCTGATACACCTTCTGTCTGTCGAAGCAATCGAGTTGCTATCTGCTGATGGGCAGAATATTCTCTACTCCGAAGAGTACGGAGAAGCCTCTCTTAAGCAATGGTTCATAGAATACTGCAGAAGCAGTCACAACGAATTTCATATTAAGGAGGACGACGAGCTGGTGAGCCTAAATTAACTGCTTCAGTTTCTGCGTTACATCGTCGAAGTTTAGCGGTTGATCGTGAGAGATAACTCAACTAAAGGAACAACGAAATACAGCAATGCCGCGCTTAACTCCCGTGATCGAGTGTATACTGAATAAGCAGAGGGACTACCAAATGTGAGGGAGGAGCTCATCAAGACGAAACAACGTTATGAGCAACTGCTGGAGACTCGAACCCTTTCAGAATCAGAAAAGAAGAGCCTGGTGGCTATGCTGAATAGCGTCAAGCAGCAGCTGGCCGAGCTTAACTCAACAAAACTTCATCAACAGCCATCACGCAGTCGATCCAGGAAACCCTTCTAACCTGAGATGACGATCCGTAGCTGCATTGAAATCATCTTCGAGTACTATTGCAAGCAGTCTTACACAGCTGGTCGTAACCCTACCTTCGACCGAATTCTGCACGAAAACAATGTGCTGTCGATGAGCAAATTCATGCTCTTTTGCAGAGACTTCGGGCTAGTCAAGAACACTGAGTTCCTTAAGGGGCAAGGCGAAAGTGAGCTGGAACTCAGACCAGCATAGATTATCGAAATCTTTAAGAAAAACTCGACTAACTACAAGGAAATGAGCTACGAACAGTTTCAGACTGCGCTACAGCGAATAGCTGGAAGCATCTTCAAAGATTCGGACGCCCTCACCAAGATGTACGAGCATCTCGGCATCAAGGATGAAGCGAGCTTTCGCAACAAACTTAAACTACTGCGGATACCCTTCTCCTACAAGCAAGTCAAGAAGTCGAATACTCCTATCTCCAACTACAAGTTTAAGTTCTTTGCTCATGGTGGAAAGCTGGCTGAAGGAGTCAAGGAAACAGTCGTGGAGAGGATCCGGAGCAAAGACAGAGATGACTCTCGGGGTATCACTGCCAATAACGACATGAACCGCATCACATCAAACAGGCCCATCAAATTTCGGAGTATCACAGAGCAAGTGGATGAGATCAAAAGAGTAGACTCTCGTGAGGATAGTCTGAGGTTGAAGCAATCGCCGGCACATATTCCTCGCACTCGCAAGACAAACAGACGTGTTCCAACAGATCGTGAATCTAAAGCCGACTTGTCGAAGAATACTACTCAGCAGGAGATCATTCTCAACTCAAATTACATTAGGCTTGTCGATAGTGACTTAAATGCAATTCCGACTAACAACCACTCGAGTTATCAGACTAGTAACGCAAATATCACAGGATACTCCAACGTCTACAGACAGAAGATGTCTCAAAAGAAGAGTGGTAGCAAATGGAACTACAAACTCAACCAAGTTGTGTCAGAGGCAAGGGATATTGTGGGCTCCACTGAGAAGGATGATTTCGCAGAGCGGAAAGGCTATTTGGAGAGTCTGATCGAAGACGATGGCGAAGACGACTACCTCAAGAAACATTACCAGCTCTAAGAGTAGCACAGTAACAGTAACCTGAAGAGCAGAGTAAACAGGCGAATCGACTAATTTTATCAGGCCTAGCTGGAGAAAGAGAAGTTCATCGAGGGACTGTCCAAAGGAGACAGCCGCACAATTCCCAGTAGCGTTCGCCCAATAAAGAAAAAACTCACTTACATTTGAATGTTCTTATTGATACTTTCAGGAAGGCATTAATCAGGGGTCATCTTCTTCGAGTTTGTCCCCCTCTGTCCTTCTAAAGTAAAAGTCATGCAGATGCATAGCTTTCTTTGACACTTACTCGTTGTTATGCTCGAATAGTTTCGTCAGTGGAATCCATCCGCCAGCTGACTAAAACATCACCACCATGCGGTTGCTAAATAACTCACGCTCCTTTTGCTCTAAGTAGCCGATTTCGAAGATCACTTCCAGAGCTTGCAGTATCTTCAAGTTGTACTCAGCATCCTAGTAGTCTCTCAATTTTTCACTGAAGAGCTGGAGAATACCGCGCTTGATTAGTATCCTTGTAACGTTGCTTTCATGACCCACAATGCACAAGTTACACAGTCCTATCAAGCAACTCTTTTTCACGTTAAAGGTTTCGTTGAGGGAGCCCTCTGGAGTCAGCGTTGCAAACATATGAGCAATCAGATTGGGGTACTCATCGAAGACTTCTTCTGCAAGCAGCTCATCAGCACAGATATTTTCGAGAATTCGGTTGGCCTTATCCCTGACAAGGACGTCTGTGGATACAAGACACCCGTTAAGCAGTTCGACAGTACCCTGCAGCATTTTATCGCGAAGGAAGTCAGTGTATTCGTCTTAAAGAACCTGAACATCGACGGTGTAGATGGAATCGATGAGTTCGAGTGTGTTCGGAAAGTACTTGCTAAAGCTCCTCTGGTCCTAGCTAGTGTTGAACTCTCGAGATTGGAGCAACCAATTTTGGATGGCTTCCACCTCCTTCTTACTATCAAGCACAATTTCTGGGCACTGGCTGATGTTGTGGGTGCTGAGAATGAACCCGTAAGTTTGAAACACGTTCTTAATGTTCTTTACTGAAGTGCTCCTGTACAGTTCTTCAGTCAGCAATTTCATTATGTCCTTTACGTACGGCTTGTACTGTTCCAAACCGATATTCTCGAGGGTCTTCATGAAGAAGTAGACAACGCTGTCCTTCGGGAGATTCCCCTCCAGCACGATGTTGAACAGCCCTGCATTCATCATCAACTCCAGGAAGTGCGAATGCTCTGAAAGTGAGCCTAAGCTGGAGAGAATGTTGCCTTTCATGGTCTGACTCGGATTTTTCAATGCTTCCAGCAGAAGCTCAAGGTAGCGGCTGCTGACCAACTCCCTGCCACTGCCAATGTAGTTGCACAGTGACCAAACCAGTCCGTTGAACATTTTGGTGACGTGCTCTGCCACCTATTCATTGGTCGTGCGGAGGCAGTACAGCCTTTCTGCAAGTTGCAACAGCACATTAAGGAAAGGTTCATCGAAGTACTGGAAAATATGTTCGAAGCGGCTGCTGGTAGCGTATATAGTTAGATTGTTAATGTGCTGCTTGAAAGTCTCCAGCTTCTCGAGGAACTACTTGTAGGCCTCGCCTCTTAGCTAGTTGAGATTCTCAGGGAACTATAGTGGAGTGCTTTGCAAGAAGTGAACGATTTCGTTGCAGTCGATTTTGATAAGCAGCTGCCCTTCGCTGTCGGGATTGAGCAACATCCAGCGGCGATGCCGAAGCAGTTTGTTATGATGCTCCTTGCGTATTCGAACTCTCAGCCCGTCCCGCTTATCGTAGAGTCCTTGAAGTGTCAACTTGGACTCCATGCTTGGCGCCTTTTTATATATATAGTAGAAGTCGGTGGGACTATAGACGGGGACCATCACACGTTCTATTTGTCGCTGCGATTAACGCGACTCTTAGCATCCAGGAAGCTGCTATAGAGGTTTTGGGCCAGATTGATCTCCATGTTCAGTGTTGCCATCTTCTTTTGGTACTCAGCCAGCTTGTCCTTGTTCAAGCGAGCCTCGTTGGCCACCAGCGACGAAATCTTTTTGAAGTTGTCGTCCAGTTCTGCGTGCTGAAGTTTTAGTTGGGCCAGTTCCGATTTCAAACGGTCTCGTTCAACGCGGAGCTTGTCATTGTCGAGCTGGAGCGCGTTGCGAACTTGATCCATCTGCTCTCGGAAAAGTGCCTCAAGCTCATGGCGCTGTTTATCAAGTTCAGCAAGCTTATCCCTCCGCAGGTTGTTCAGATCTCCAGCAGTTCCCACCCCTTTGATTCTCTCCTATCGAATCAGTTTCTCGAGGGCAGCAGTATGCTAAGCCATGCGCTTGTAGTCGTGGTGGGCCTCATCCAACGCTCTTTGCATTGCCTTCCGCTCAGCTTCGAATTTGGAGTTTAGATCCTCCAATTCACGATCCTTCAATCGGATATCTTTATCCTTCTTCTTGAGCTCTTCATCCTTTGATTTTTTCTCTTTAGTTAACCGATCTAATTGTCCTTCAAGCTCCTCGCGTTCCCGTTGCCACTTAGCTTCGGAGTCCTTGAGCTCTTGTTCGCATTCCCTTTTAACGTCAGACAGCTGCTTCAGGAGATTATTGATCTCCAGATTTTTCTGTTCGATTGAAACATTTGCACGCTTGAGCTGTTGGTCGAGGAACGTGACGTTGTTGCTATAGTCGCTCGAAGTTACCTTTTTCTGCTCTTCCAGGTCTAGATTTAGACTTGTCATAATCTGGTGCTGGCTATCAGCCTGCTTGTTATGATCATGGATACGCTACTTGAGCTCCTGAATGCCTCTTTTCAAGTGATCCTCCATTTGTTTGTGCTCAGCGATATCCTTTTCGTGCTTGGCCTTGAGCAGTTGCAATTACTCTTCGTGGCTCGCGACCGTCTTTTTGAGGTTAGCAATATCCCCTTCCAATGATTCCTTGAGCTGTTATTTGCTGGCTTCCCTGCTTGCTAGATCCTCGGCATGCAACTTCGTCAGTCTCTCCTTTGCGTTAAAAAGCTCCAGCTCGTTGGCAAGCTCGTTCTAGTGAAGTTTTTCTTGCAGAAATTTAATCACTGATCGAAGCTCCTCGAGCTCGACCTCATAACGATCGACGACTTTCTTCTTATCCATGATGGTCTAGTCCACTTCACGGCTTTTTGTTGCCAATACATCTTTCAGTAACTCCAGCTCACGAGCGAAGATTTCATCTTTCTCTTCAATCCTATTTCTGAGGTCTTCCAGGCTCACTCCGCTCAGCTGCTGATGCGACTCTTTCACTTTCTGGATCTCTTCCTCTTTACCTTGAAGCTTTTGTTCCCACTATTGTCTTACTCGGTCCATCAACGTAGCATGTCGGTCGGAATTGACTCGTATCTCATCCTCAAGCTCTTCACAACGTAAGTTAAGACGGTTGACTTCCTGGCTGAGACTTATGTTGGATTTGCTGATGTTGCTCAGCTTCTCTTGGAAGTCACGCATACTCTTTTGATACTCCTTCCGCTCATTCTCAAGTTCGAGCTCAAGCTCGGAGTGTTGTGTGTTGCTTCGAACTAGCTGAGCAACCTGCTCGGCCTGGTCGAGTTTTTGCTGAAGCTCTTTAATCTCATCGTCACGCTTCAGCAGCGTCCTTTCGAGGTCAGTCCGAACCAGCTGATGAGAGTGGATATCGCCGTTGAGCTGCTCGACTTCCGCCTTTCGCTTTGCAAGATCCTTAGTGAGTTTGCCATTTTAGTGCAGCAAACTGTTGTTCTGCTTGGTGAGCAGCTCGTATTTGATTTCGAAGTCTTCGGCTGTTCGTAGTCTGAGTCTGGCTATGCTGAGCTCCTCTGAATAACCATAACTGCTTACCTTGGAGCTGAGTAAGATCACCCTCCAACCTCCCTACCTTCCTTTGGTAGAAGTCAAGGTCATTCTTGCTGGGGGAGAAGTAGTTGATGCGTTGGCGTATCTCACTTTCTATCAAGTGTTAAGCTCGGCTGCGAGATGGACTTGTCATCGGTCGTTGCAGTTTATTATTATAAGCCTAACTATAAACGATAGCAGTAGCGTCAAAAGACAACCCAATTGTCCTGCAGTTCCGCTTCGTTTCGCTCGGTGTACTGATGCTCTCGCAGTACGTGCCTTGCAATCTCCAAGTTATTGATGGAGTGCTCCAGGGAGAATGGCAGGACGAGTGAACCTTTGAAGCTGTTGATCTTCAAAATGTTCACTACTTCGGATAGGGTCACTTGGGTGCTGGCGAGGTCCTTAACTTCGACCAGTTCCATTGTAGCTGGATTTCGGACGTAGCTGCGTAGGTAAACGTGGTCAAGCCGATAGGCCTCTTCAAAGAGAGCGTCAAACAGTACCTTTTCATCCTTCGCAGCTTGGATGATGTCTGAATTAGGCTTACTGTACTGAAATCAATGGACTTGCGTTTATGCTGCAGCAGTTTCTTCAGTTCCGGAAGGGAGTAGTTGTCTCGATCAATCAGAATCGATACGTGGGAGCTGACCAGCGCTTGAAGTGCTTTCTCAGCAAGCTCCATGTTCTGCCGATAGATTCGGTACGGGTCATTAAATTGGGTACGAGCTTCCATGTCTTGCTAGCAAGGGGAATCCTGCAGTTAGGGAGAGTGCTACAATGATGAGTCGAGACTGCCCAGTCGAAGTTACCATACTTGAATTAACTGCGGTTTGCTGAATGGCTGGATGCACTTGAAGCAGAGCTTGGTCAAGCTTGAGCGATCGATCCGACAGGTTCAAGTGGATGCGTGTTCCAATCACCTTGCTGCTATAAGACCAATCCTTGGGGTAGTTATCGAAGTTGTTGGATAGGTATGGGGTTTCCTCAAGTATGTCTGTTCTGGTGATGGCCTGTAAAGTTGGAAAGTCGGTTGAAAGCCTAACGAACGACTTCCCATTCACGAAGAGGGTGGAGAAACATCGACTGAAGATCCGTGGATTCCCGATTTCCTTGAGAATACGAACTCGCCCTAAAATCATTCAATAACTTTTCCAATGAAGCTCAATAATCTCACAGGCCTGCTGCAGCATTGCAGCCATTCTGTTGGTAGCCACAGTGCTTTTTCCTTCCTTTCGGCCATGCACTTCAGAGGGAACAATCAAGAGTAGTTGACAGTTGAGTTCGCCAGGAAGTCATGATACATACAACCCGATCGTCTCCAACTAATTTTCTGAGCACCTGGATCATAATTCCTACCCTACAAAACTGTTCCTTTATATGCTTCGGCAACTCCTGTGCAATATAATATCTCTTATGAAGCTCGAACTCGCGCTTGTTTTCGTGGCTGCTGCGATCACTGCAGTGTATGTCTCCCTTCCTCAACACTCCGTCGATAAGTCGGAGTTCGAGAAGTTCAAGGAGGTCTTCGACAAGCGATATACCAAGGTTAAGGAAACCTACCGCTATACCATCTATCAGGAGAACGTCAAGAAGATTGAGAAGCACAATGCCGACCCCACCCAGACTTACAAAATGGCAGTCACTCAGTTCGCCGACATGACTCAAGATGAATTCGAAGGTACCATCTTGAAACCACTTAGCAAAAATCCTCATTAAGCTTGATCGTCTCCCGACCATCGCTCCAAAAGTCGTCATCGCTGAGACTTACGAGCCCGTTCCAAATGCACTTGATTGGAGAGCAAGTGGAGCTGTTACCGGAGTTAAGAATCAAGGAAACTGTGGTTCTTGCTGGTCCTTCTCAACCACTGGTGTGCTCGAAGGTGCCGTTAAGATCAAGAGGGGCACTCTCCCTAACTATTCCGAACAACGACTCGTTGATTGCTGCGGCAAGAGTGGATTCCAATGCCAAGGTTGCAGCGGTGCCTGGCCTGAGTGGGCTCTCAACTATGTTAACAAGCAAGGTGTTGTGAGTGAATCCTCCTATCCCTATACTGCAGTCGAAGGAGCCTGCAAAAGCATGACTGGAGAAAGTATTCTGAACCCCACCACTCCTTGGACTATGATCAAAGCTGGTGATTTTACCACTCTCAAGAATACTGTTGCCGCTTCGCCAGTTTCCGTTTGCTTGGATGCGAGCAACTGGAGTCTTTACAAGTCTGGTGTATTCAGCAATTGCGGTTCGAGCAACCTCAACCACGCTGTACTGTTGGTTGGCTATGAGGACAGTGGAGCATGGATCGTCAAGAACTCTTGGGGAACCTCTTGGGGAGAAACCGGTTATATCCGTCTCGCTTCCGGAAACACCTGCGGTATCGCTCAGCACGCCATCACCGCAAACATTGCCTGATCGTCGCACAAACATATATGTTTAGCATTCATAGCACTTATTGAACATCATTTACTCGAATGATTCCTACAGTGTATTTGCCCACCGACAAAGGTATCCCGCATCATGATACTCGGAATGAGTTGGTCTGACGAAAGATCTTTCAAGGAAATTGGGCAAGTGGGTTTCATTGAAAAGTACTTTACGAATAACTTCCCGTTGCCTCCAAGGAATATAACAACAATATATTCGTTAGCCGACTGAAAGTTCATATGGCTTCGAAGGATCCTAAGGCGGGCCTACGTCGTAACCTCGATGAGCTAAAGGGCATCGTCAAGACTCGCCACCTCAACTACCCGAAGGACAAAGAAAATATGATCGATTACTTTCGCAAGGAAAAATCACGTTCGGGCAGCAAGAACTGCACTGCTGGAGTGTTAGTAGCGGGTCGTGTGGCAACCAAGAAATCTAACAGCCACTACAACGAACCCTAGCATGATAACTACTCCAAAAAGCTGAGGACGCAAGCTGACATCATGACTGTCAAACGCCAGACCGAGGGGTACACACATAAAGCCCACCTTAACATGACGATGAACACTAAGAAGGAAGACCGAGACGAGCGTAGCAAGAAGACTGAGCCTAACGCTGGGTACTTCCTGACAGCCGATGTGTCGTCTGTGCTCAAGGTCATTAACAAAAACCTAAAGATGGATAGCTCCATCCATCGAAAACGTGTCAACATGATGACTGAAGAGGACGTGGAGAAGCTGTTCGAGAACGACCAGAACTCCAACTGTAAGAAAAAGTCAGACTCAAAACCTAAAGATTACCTGCGTAAGGACCGTAGACCACCGACCCACGAAATTGACGATGATCCTCGGGAAAACACTCACAAAATTCGATTTGATGATCGCTCCAAGTCTAAAGACAAGCGGAAAGGCATTCTGCAGACTGACCCTGACGACGTTTTGAATTACTCACGCAAAATCTAGACTATGAAGCTTAACCTCAAGGAAATGATCGACGAGGAGGAACGATAGGCAACCAAAAAGGACTTTGCTGAATCCATAAAGTTTTTGGAAATCACGGAAGACTCTCAGGATAAGCTTCTCTCAGCACTCAAAGATGAAGGTTTGATTAAAATGGAGGCAGATCCAAATATCGATAAGACCTCCAAGTTCAAGGAGTAGTTCATTGTGGGGAAGCAGATCGGCGAGGGAGCCTATGCTTCAGTGAGGCTAGCAATATACAAGCCAAACAATAAAAAGGTAGCGATCAAGATCTACGAAAAGAAGAAGATCAAGGAGATTCAACGCCGCAAGAGCGTTCGCCGAGAGATAAAAATCTTGCAGAAAATAGACCATCGTAACATTCTGAAGATCTACGATGTAATCGAAACCAACAATCACGTGAACATCATCATGGAGTACATTCAAGGTATCAGCCTCAACTCCTACATCAAGGGCCAACCCAGTATCGTTTCTCATTCTATATAGACTCGCGAGCTACTGAAAAGGATGCTCGAAGAATCTTCGTACCTATCATCGAAGCCATTCGGTATCTGCATGAACTGTGCATCTGCCACCGAGACATCAAGCTCGAAAATGTTCTGCTTGACAGCAAACTGGCCCCTAAACTGATCGACTTCGGGTTTTCGACCTGTATCGAGAACTAAAAGAGAGTACACCCTTCGGTCGACTTAGGTCAAAATGTTCTGTGGCACACCAAGTTACATGGCACCAGAAATTGTCGTAAAAAAGGAGTATCGTGGGTCATCGGCTGATATTTGGGCACTTGGTGTGCTCCTCTACGTTGTGCTGACTGGGGTGTTTCCTTTCAAGGGTCACACAGACAAGGAACTCTACCAGAAGATTTGCTCGGCAGACTACCCCAAACTCACAGGAGTATCTCGACAATCAGAGCATCTTATCGAGTGCATGCTAACAGTCGATCCTGACAGGAGAATTACTGCAGAACAGGTTCGAATTATTTAATTGCAGATCCTCCAACACGAGTGGATTATAGGCGAAAAGCATCAACGTCTTGAATCTCACCCTTCGGAATACGTGAGAGCCTAGGAGAATACCGACCTACACAGCAAGTTTGAACAAATCCTGAACATGACTCGATACCGAAAAACACAATAAGCTGCTTTGAGCGGCTCCAAGGAACGGCAACCACTCACCGATACCTATAAGGAGAACACGTTACGCTATGAACTCAACCGCATCAACAACGAAAACAAGGAGGTGAGCCCAAGGCTTGTCGGTGGTAAACCTCGGACTTGCACCAACAGGGATTCCTATCGCATGAATTTTGAGCACGAACAGCTCCAAAAGAGTAGCTCTAAGTTGCTGGAGATGCTCAAAATGGAACTCAGAAGGAAGGAAGAGTCGCCGGAAGCATAGGCGCCAATCGGCAGAATATAAGTGGCGGATGAACAACGCCTCACAAACAAGCGATATTTTTGACATGCTTTTTCTTGTTGTTCACATTGGCAGCGTCATGTGGCGCTGCTTGTCACCCGCCACATGGATGTAGTGGTCTATGTAACGGTTGCGTCTGTTCATGGTCGACATGTGCATCGAGCGAACATCGTCTGGGTGGCCGAGTCCTTGGGAAAAGCGCATGTTCATGAAGTAGAAGTCGTGCGGCATGAATCCCCACTCCGCAATCTGGAGGCCATACGAGTCTTCCAGGATGGTACTTGCCAAAGCATCTTTCATGCGGTACATCTCATCCTCGCCATTCTTCTTGGGACCGTTGCGGCTACGTTGTTGGATGAGCGTACTTCCAATACCAGGGTAGCATGTAGTTGTACATCTCGTGGATGAGGTAGAGGACGGCAACCCAGACCGTCCACATAGCGAAGGAACCATCGCTGTTAATGGTGTTTTCCTGGAAGTCACGATACATCTCGTAGGTATCTGAGGTCACTCGGAAGTGGTACTGTTAAAACCGAAGCCGTGACTGCTGTCAATTTTTGGGTAGATACCGATGAGGTTGGCGATATCGGGCGTCTCAACGAAGACCTGATAGAGAATCTCTTGACGGGTATAGTAGAACTTATTGGAAAGGATGCGTCGTTTGATGCGAATACTGTCGTAAAAGTTTTCTCCGACTATGTTGTTGAGGGCACGAGTGAACCACCAGATACCTGAATAGCTCCCGCAGTCTACCGTTCTTATAGTACTGATGCTTCCCCGAAAAAATGGTTAGCAAGCGATTGCTGCTCATACTCTGAAAATTAATTATCGCATTCGGAAATCGCTTGGTACAATTTCCGGTCATAGTGAGGTTGAATCTGCTGCTCAGTTCGTTGCCAGACGAACAAAGGCTTTCTTGGACAGCGATTCGTTAATTATCGAGGCTCGAAAATTGAATATTTTTTCGAATAATCTTCGAAAGCCTTGAAAACTGTTTGCTTTTAATTATGCCGAAGCAACCACACAATGAGGGAGGTTGTGCCGGTTTGAAGAAGCAGCATAAGGCATCGACTGAACAACTGAATGGCATTAGCAGATTACACGTCTTTCGGCAGCTACGAGAGCAGCACTGGATCTGTTCTTATTTAATAGCTGGATTTCCTCTTTTTTCATGAACGAGGGGTCCTTTGCATCCAGGAACCGCATTCATTTGGAAGAATTACTTTCTTCTGATGGTCTGCCTCGCTCTTAACCTTCAGAAAGGCATCAAACTCCATCTTTCGTCTTCTTCGGCAATCATTGTGTCGATACTGGAAAAATTAATACAGGGATCCATGGCTCCAGCGAGGTTTCTAACCTGGCAGAGCGTACCCACTAGCCGTACGAATGCAGTTCACACCTTGTCGTCTTCAGCCTCGTTGTTTACCCCTCTCTCGAATTTAATCAAGGAAGTGCTCCAATTATTGCAATTAATTCAGGAAAAATCGAGGACCGCATAAATCAGGTCGAGTCACTCACAAAACGATTCAACTCTAGGAGATGCCTCCGAGAAAAAAGGGTAAAGCTGCAACAGGGCGCCACGCCGATTCTGTTAAATTTTGAGAGGAATTCGCTATTCGGTCTTGAACGACTACAATCCTCATCTGCAGGACGTCCGATACACCATACCGAAACTGAACTTTGTTCTGAATTGTTCCAGCACTGAATAGCCAAGGATCACTCCGGCCGTTGAAAGACCATCAACCAATAATCGTTGCCTAGAAGCATAGAACCAACTCATGCAGAAGGGAAAGCCACATCAACTTGCACTACGTTCGGTGGACTCGAACTCAGCCAATGTGGAAGTAAATTGAAGGTTCGGCAATATTGTTGGTGTTTAGGGCTATCTATCCTCTAGGCATCACATTGGCAGCGTCATGTGGCGCTGCTTGTCTCCTGGGACGTGCACGTAATGTTCTACGTAGCGACTTCGACGGTTCATGGTCGACATGTGCATCGAGCGAACATCGTCTGGGTGGCCGAGTCCTTGGGAAAAGCGCATGTTCATGAAGTAGAAGTCGTGCGGCATGAATCCCCACTCCGCAATCTGGAGGCCATACGAGTCTTCCAGGATGGTACTTGCCAAAGCATCTTTCATGCGGTACATCTCATCCTCGCCATTCTTCTTGGGACCGGTACGGCTGGAATAGCACTGTGAGTTACTTCCAATACCAGGGTAGCATGTAGTTGTAGAACTCATGCACGAGATAAAGAGCTGCTATCCACACGATCCACATGCCAAAGGAACCGTCGCTGTTGATGGTGTTTTCCTGGAAGTCGCGGTACATCTCGTAGGTATCTACGCATAACCCACTACCTCATACTGTTGAACCCAAAGCCATGACTGCTGTCGATCTTGGGGTAGATACCGATGATGTTGGCGATATCGGGCGTCTCCACGAAGATCTGGTAGAGGATCTCTTGGCGAGTGTAGTAGAACTTATTGGAGAGCACCCTTCGCTTGAGACGGATTCTATCGTACAAATCCTCTCCGACAAGGTTGTTCAGAGCACGTGTGAACCACCAGATGCCTGGATAGCGACAGCAGCAGTACCGTTCTTGTAGTATTGGTTCTTGCCTGATAGCAAGGTGAGCATACGGCCGCTCATTGCTATTGTGATAGTGGATGGCAAATATTATAAAAGGTTCGGTACACATCATCATTATGAATTCAGGACGGTGCAGCATGAGCCGGAGCGTGAGATTCTATGATGTCTTTTTTTAGATGCTCTGCAGAGTTATCGAAAGCAACTGCTGTTTAAGGGTACCATAACCCTTAGGTTGCCTTTACTGGCAGATTACCTATGCAAAACAGTGGCTGTTGGGGCTGTGGATTGAACTGACATGTGCTTTTTAACATTTGGTTGATTCAAGGCTTGGCGAGTTTATTGTTTCGCGTTGTAGCTCTTGACAACCTTGTCGAACTTCTATTGGAATGAAATCGCGAGATCTGAAGCCTTACCGATGATGGACTCACCGATTCCTTTGAGGCCACCCGTTTGTGGTGCTACATGGGGAAGTACTTCCGAAGCGATTGTTAGCTCGAGTGGCAGGAACATGCCGAGGACATCGACGAGTTTGGTGTCCCCAATCTTCTTGAGTAGTGCGTTCTCGTTGTGTTTGAGGTGTCGGCAATCAACTGTTAGTAGCAGCAACAGCAACAAAGTTAGCTTTATCATTATGCCAATTTGAGATGACAACAACGGTTTTGCCAGTTATCTGCACAAGGTTGAACTGATACATAGCGGCCAAAAGTGGGGGAACAAATACAATGTCTTCGATGACCAGAACCGATTCTTTCAGCTTCACGTGGAATGTGGAGTGAATCTCTCAGTTCTCCGCTAATGTCAGTATTAGATTCTGCCAATATAAGAAAGGATTAAATCTTTTCGCCATCTATTCACGATTTTCAACTTTTTGAAAGTGCATAGCAAACCTCCATCCCCGTAACTTCCATTATCCGTGCCTGCACAGCCCCCAACCCAAAGGATCTTCAACTGCCATCGATATTATAATTTTAACAATAAACCCTTCCTCCAATGGGCAATATTCACGGCGATTCGACAGCCCAGTCCATCTCAGCAGGCTCTCGTCGCAGCACTCAAGATCACTTTCGAATGGAAGAATGGGAGCTGAGGCGTAAAAGAAGTCAGTACGACATCTACAAGCATCGACGCGATAATCGATAAGTCGAAGTTTATATGCTCGAAGTGCCTCTTCACGAAGACATCAGTGGTTACGAGCTGCGAAAGCAAATGCAGTTCCAAGGGTTTCCACAGGTGCTCCATTACGAATTAATGCCCAGCAGCAACGGGTATCTATACCAACAAAGCAGTCGCTGGTTCCGAGTGGTGCTTTAACGGATTCCGCTACGTCTTAATGAGCTAAAGGAGCTCCCCCGTCAGCCTTAAGCAATCCTTCATGAAACCTTGGAATGTTACCAGCTCATTTACTCGCGATTCGGTTCGTTGAAGGTCGTGCCAGAGATGGTTGGCTTTACCGAATCCGGTGCTACTCGGGTATGGCTCAACACTAACTTCTCTCGAAACGAACCGGAATCCACCGATAAGCTAGACGCACCTGAGAACTATATGGTGGAAGGAATCTTTACAGTGTTCGATCCATATATGAAGGGAACAGCAAACGAACGCAGAAAGTATATGACGTTTGCCGAATCCTTGCTGTTCCTTAAGGACAAGCTCGCGCGAAAGTGCGAAATGGCTTCGCATCCCCAAGAAAAAATGGTCAAAGTAGGCTGTGAGGGTTCAGAACAGCCAAGGGGCATCTAGCGGCAGACTGTTCGGCCCATCAACTACATTCTCGTGAAGAATCCTCCGAAGAAGGTGCACATAGACTTAGTTGATCAGCAACATTGTAATCAGTCAGGCGGCTCACAAAGACCTATCGATTAAAAAATGGAGCTCCGGAAGACTAATTTCAACTACTCTGGAAATAATCTTAGGCTAGACTCAGTTCACACTATGTTGGGATAGAGTCGAGGCACTGCAAAGATCGGAGGGAATCCTCGGCACGCAATCAACCAGTTGGCTGGATTGATGCAGTCTCAACAGCCGAGCGACATTGAGAATAGTCCGCATAACAGCGCAAACCGCCCTAGAAAGGACATTTCAGGAAATCTGAAAGTCAGCGTCTCAAACCAACCAGTTATACGACATGCCGATACGACATCAGCCAACTGTGCAGGGCTCCAGCACAAAGCAAATGTAATCACAGGTCCTCCGACAATCAGCCCACCTCGAACAATCATTAAGATAACTCCTGGCACGAACCTGAGCACCGAGCCTGTCTATTTCCTAAAGCCAACTACTCACATCAGCTTTGAGCATCCCCAACAAGACAAATCATCAATTGAACGCAGAACTATCCAGCAACTGTTGAAATCCAATCATCGGCAGACAGTCCTACGCGTTCAATCGAAGAACAGCGAGACCCTGAGATAGCATAATACAAGCAACAACAGCAATAGCTCATACAAGCAGCCACTTATAACCTTTAACATTACCAAACCCGCCTATTCAGCCACTCTATCACCACAGAACCAACTTAACCAACCAACGGCATCACATCCTGAACCTCTTGCTGTCACTCTCAATCGCAACATCAACATTCGTCCGCGACTCAGGGAAACTCGGTACCATACCACCACCGGGAACGAACATATTGAGGAAGATAGCCAACGCAATGAGACTCTCGTGACCAAGCCATCGATGAAGGCTATGAACATTGAAGACAGGTAATATAAACCTTTGCAATTTCTGAAAGTTCAAGAAAAGAAGCCAGTTGGCAAACCCTTCGAACTGTTCCGGCCTATCCCCACAACAGTCATTCGAGATGGTAGCTAGCCCAAGGTGTATTTTAACTACACGAACCCAGCCCCCTCGAAGACTATTGAGCCAGCTCAAAACGACGTGAGAATCAATAAGGTCGAGCGCAATAATTCGGAGAAGAAGTTCCAGCCATTGATTCCAAAAAAAGCCAGTCAAGAGCGTAAAGTTCTAACCTTCGTGGAATCGAGGACCGTCGCAATACAGAAAGATGAGAGCTAGTCAAGCACGTCGACTCACCATCACCAGGAAACACGCAACCTAGAATTCCCAAGCTATCATACAGGCAATAGGTTTGAAGAGCTGAAACCAACTGCTAATAAGATTTATTCATAAAGACTGAAAGACACATACCTTCCCTCTACTGAATCCAAGTTGAACACTACTTAAAAGAAGCCTCTCAAGGAAAACTCTCTTCATAGCAGCTCCAAAAGGACGAAGTACAACGAGCGCGAAAGCCCAGAATTGAGACATAGAGCTCCAGCAATGAAACTTGAGTACGACTAAAATTAGAAGTTGCCACCAGCTCTCAATACCGAAGTTCGTCCAAGTGTCAAGGTCTTCTACAGCTACCTGAATGACAATCCTCTCAGACTCACGAAAAAAATGCCGTTGGCAACGACACATAACATAGAGCCTCTCCCACTTCAGAAGATATCAGAGCCACGTCTGATATCAGAATCCGACCATTCGTTTCCTGAGCCTCAACCTGAGCCTGAGCTCGAGGCAGAAGAGGTTGGAGGATCCGTCGAATAGGACCAACCAAACTTATATCCGAGATCCATCGATATGAACTCTGACGAACAGAGGATATTTGAAGAGCAAGCCTACCGAGAGGACGCATTGTATGAAGACCAACCAGTTGAGGAAGATATCAACGGTCATTCCCCAGAAGAGGTACCTTTTTATCAGCAAGTGTGCGACTATTATGAGCAAGCAAGTGAGGAGCCAGAGTCGTTAGTAGAGCCACAACATCCCGTCGATAAATTTCAAGTGTTGGCACCAAATAATTTAGTGCCTTCCTCCGCCAATGTGATTCCACAGAAGGTGTCTACTAGTTCCCTAAAAGATGAGGTTGCAGCTGTACTGTACGATGAGCACGACTATGAGCACCTCCAACCCAACAGAAATGTGAGTGACCTGTACTACCAGCATCTGCAGTTCAACGGACGCTATCCAAGTAACAATGCTTCAGCCGATAAAAATGCAGCTCCTGAACAGCGCCACACAAGCAACAATAAATCTGCAAATGCTAGCTCACCAACCGTCAATCCTGTTGGCGTTGGATTCAATATCTCTCGCAGATAAACTACATCTCGTATCAAACAGATTCTCGCGGAGGAAAAGAACAAAAGATAGGTGAAGCAACATTCCAGTTACGAAAGATTGTTGGCAGAAAAAGGCGATGCAGCTGACGATCTCACTCAGTATCTGCAGAGGAAGCTCGAATAGAGACAAAGGCTCCAAGGAGACAGATACAGGGAAGAAGAGGAAAGGAGGAAACAGACCGAGTTGGAACCTCAGATGGAGGAGTGGGTGAGTCCACCACAATACGAGCAACCATAATAGAATCATCAGCACGAAGAGCTGGAACAGGAGAAGCAAGAGAATTCTGGAGGATTTTATGCTTAACTTCTTCCGAACGTATTCCAAGAGGACGATGCCGTGCAAATTAATGCTCCTGTTAGCAACTAAGACCTTCGAGCAAGCGACCAACCCGATGTGCTCGCTCATCAGCAACAGAATTACGTCCATGAAATCAACCGATACCTAGCGAACAATATCGGTTAGGCAGCCCCCCAGCCTTATTCAGGCTACGCTCACAACCGACAGGTTGATACAAGCTCTCGGAACTATGAACAGCATTACAATGTGCCACAGGAACTAACTCACAACCAGACTCTGAACCAACTCAACTTTGGTTATTACAACAATAGAGTAGGCCACCAATACGAGGGACATAAGCAGCCCAGTTACGACGATTTGCGTGCAGACTTGAAGAGCCTGCTGAAGAACAGTACGTACCGGCCGACTGAGGGTGGGAGCCGACGCAGCTCCAAAGAGAAGACAATCGAGTAGAAGATCCGCCAGAAAAAGAGCAACTTTGCGGGATTGAAGGAATAGGCCGCCAGGGTGCTGGGCCTCTGACTTTGATACTTTTGTGTTTTGCTTTTCGCCAAATCAGTTGTTTGTGGCTCTCTTTGTGAAGATCTTCGACACAAGCTTGCGGTTCTTGGCGGCGAAGCGACCAGCAACGCTCTCTGCTTCCTTCACTTCAGTTCGTTCGATTTCATCAACCTTGATTTCCTTGCGCTCCACGAGGTCCATCACGTTGATTTCGCACGTGTTGTCTCTGAGTTATTAGTGTGTGTACGGGTGAACAATAGCCCATCCTCCAGTGTGCATGTAGTCACCGGTAACACCCTTCACATCCTGAGTCAGGCGAACCTTCAGTGGACCCGGAGGCAGCACGTAGAGGGCGGGTGGCGTACGGTTTTGGATGATCAGAGCAGCTTCATTGCTCTTGGTGATTATGCGACTGAAACCATCGAAGTTGTTCAGAACAGTATCTAGCTAGTACTTCAGGTACTGTAGGGAGTGCGAAGGGTGAGCTCCATCTTGGCCTTCTTAGCGATGCTGAAGAGGAAGTAGGAGGTTCTTCCGAATAGTGCACTGCCGATCATCACAAGCGTATAAATAATAAATAAACCCTCAATGGATCAAAGTACGCTGGCTTCGGATGCCTGACATCGCTGCTCTCTCGACAGGGTATTTAAAGCGCATGCTCCGCGGGAGTTTAATTTATATTAATTTTCAAACACGGCTATGTTCACACAGCGATCGCGCTTGAACCGTAAGCATCAGATCGTTCTAAACCTTATCCAAACACCGCTTGGGTACTCAATAGTTGAGGGTGATGATCTCGTCAACAAGGCTTCAACAAGCGTGGTTAGTCATCAGCCCAAGGAGAGGCAGCCTCACGCCCCTCCCAAACGTAGCCCAGGCTTAATTCAGGTCAGAACGTGATTGTTCCGATCTATCCGTACACAGCCAGCAAAGTGGTGGAGCATGCCGATGAAAAGTACACGACGTTGCCGGCATGCGCAAGCTGGTTTAGTCTTTCAGCAGTGCACGACATCGAGCGGAAAGCGCTAAGTGAGTGGTTTCGAACACGCAAGCAATCCTCTGCTTCGGTAAGCCTTTCTGGTTAACTTCAGAAGGTGGAGCGCTACGAGAAGAACGAGTAGCTGTATAAGAAATATCGAAATTATATCGTGGAACTATCGAAGGACGGCTACGTAACTGCTAGCCGTGCAAGGAAGGGACTCGCTGGCGATGCCTGTTCAATCATGAGAATCCATGCCTTCTTAGAGCACTGGGGCATCATCAACTACGAGGCAAAGGAGCAGTTGTTGAGCCACGGTACCCACACAACCGATCTCATCATGAAGTTCAACGAAGAAGGTACCCAATGTGCCACTCAGAAAAGTTGGACATGTTCGAGTTCGATAAGATGCTGATTCCAAAGAGCTATAGCCAGGAGGATACTGAAGTGCTGAAGCGCCTAACAAAGAAGTACCGACCTCTCTGTGACTTCTGCGGTCAACGATGTGGTATCGTGTGGTTCCAACACCGGCGTTCTCTCAATGCTAAAGAAGTCAAGCGGATCATGAACAATGTCAACACGAAGAACCCACCTCTCAGCACAACTGAGTACGAAATCATCCTGTGTATCAAGTGTTACTCTGACGGCAACTTCCCTATCATTCTCAGTAGCAATGACTTCAACAAGGTCACCATCCAGGAAAGATTGGTTGAGGGTCGCTCGAAGAAACGTAAAAGTGAGCCACCAGAACTGCAGCCTGAACCAGAATGGTCACAGGACTAGGTATCCCTGCTGCTTGATCTCGTATCGAAAATGGGAGACCGTTGGACTCAGATTGCTTCTCACTTCAAAAACCGAACTGAAGAAGATGTCGTGATGTGCTTCCTGAATCTACCTCTTAAGCAGATTAGCAGGCTCAAAATCGAGATGGAACCTGAGGAGTTTGTCAGATAAAATTTTGATGAGCTCTGCAATAACTTTTCCAGTACAATCGCCCAAACAGTACGTCTCAGCTTATTTAGGCGCTCAATACTGTTCATGCAGAGGAGGTCAACCAGCTCGGCCGCAGCACTACAACTGCCCCCACAATGGCTCCTGCTAACAACATCGCACATATCCCTAAACTCGACAAAGATGCGGATGAAGAGCGCGCGTTGTTCAACGACTTACTCCGACTATATATGAAGAAAATCGACGTGAAACTAGAGTTGCTGGAGGAGTGGGAGACTTCAGTGTTGGAAGCACGAAAGGGCATTGAGGAAGGCCGAAAGAGCGTCCTGGCATAGAAGATCCGCAACATCTCAAGCAAGTGATTCCACAGATAACATCACAATTCGGAGGCTGTAACGAAATCGTCGTAGGATATCGCTGTTTTAATTGGAAGGATATTGTGCAAATTGGTTCGTTACTTGACTGCTATAAATAGCTGATTTGATATGAGCTGTTTTGGAGAGTGCGACCGATAACTATGCAGGAGGCGTTGGTTATCATACGAAGGTTTCTTAGCCATCGAAAGCCTCTTGCGATGAAAGTCGAAGTGATGGCTGCTCGAGGTCAATGAAGAATCGCCCTCGATGAACCTATAAAGTGTGCTTCTTACACGGTGAAGCTTGCTGAAGTGGCAGGAAGGTCTATGAGAGGTTTTATCAGTAATCTTTTTAGCTGGGTATCGTTAATTTCCCAGACTGCTCGAGGTACTACCACCATCAAGTATTCCGACTACTGATAGACAAGTTTCGAGACGGGTGGCCTCAAGCAGGTCTGATTAATTCTCTTTGATCACATCGCAGAGAGTGTGGACTGGTGCGGGGGCACAGTTATTGTTGATTGAGCTAGATCTGGCAAAGCTTGTCCGATTGAAAAGAGAAAGCCGAGAGGAGTCTCTGTGAATGGAGTGGATGGGTGATGTTGGTTCGATCAAATTATTGTATGCAGGCGAAAACCTGCGAGCAACCATCGTTCCGAAGATAGACTTTCTGTCTTTGATTTGTTTAGATGCTCGTCCTGTTTCTGGCTGCCAAATCCCGTCTGGTAAGGATATCGATACTTCGTTAACGGGGAGTGGCCTTTGGCTGTTACGCACTCTCCCCGATAGGTTTCGTTTATTAAACATTACCCTTGAAATTCGTTGAACTTCAAGCGGTTTCTCCCTGCTTGCCCTTAATCTCCTTACTTGGTGGTCATTGAAGTCGATTGCGTACTTATTGATAGTTGATAGCACAAGCTTGTTTCTGCTCATCATTCCGTCTAGTAGCTTACTGATGTTTTCCGTCAGCGATACAGTCATGTCAAACGAACTAATTGACTCCCGCTGGTGCACATCGATATGCTTCTACAGCGTATCTACGGCTTCCACGTAGATCATATTACTTTTAGCGATGGGCTCCTGCAAATCGTTTGTGATGTTTCCAGCAAAAAACTTCTTGAGAACGTTCCTTACGATACACATTTTTTAACTCTTTCTGCCCTCTATATCTGCTGCGTACAGCCTCCTGTACAGTTGTTTTATTGCCTGATTATTGTCTTCACTGATCTCCTCATACGGCGTTTGGAAGGTCCTCTCAGACATTAAGTCTTTCATTTCCAATTCAACCTTGACCACCGGGCAAGTATTAATGATTCGGTTGAGCCTTGCAATTAACCTTGGGAAGACGGTATGGTCCGGATTTCTTCCGTGCCACAACAGAAAGGCAGGTATGGACATATTGATGCTCTTGGTGGCGTCTTTGTTCATTTTATGGAGGTTATGGATGTCCCTCCACTTGAGATCAGCAGTGCTTGGAGAGTCATCCTAGGAAGCAAGCTTCACGATTTTTCTGTGGATTTGCTGAATACACCTAAACATACGATGAGTCTGGTCAGGGCTTCGAGCAGTTGATCCGCACAGGCGAAGAGCTATGTTTATTCTTCTTCGGGGTGTTTCCAATCGAGCATTATTACACAAACCTTCTAATGAGTACAACG
>ERZ724508.602-NODE-602-length-24750-cov-4.990443_pt1 | contig 24750 bp, 17 predicted proteins | sample MGYA00376041_ERZ724508 | MGnify/ENA primary metagenome ERZ724508 (study PRJEB28724, sample SAMN07190887) | wastewater metagenome | isolation source: effluent of sewage treatment plant in Hong Hong | place: USA: Christiansburg, Virginia | collected 2016-03-01 ...
TGTTCCAGTTTATGCCACCAAACTGGTCCAACTATTCAATCGGTTAGGAACATTTCCTTTCATTGGATTAAAAATGTATTTATCATCGGACTCGGTGGCGAAAGTATCGTTCTATCAGAAGATAATTTAGAAATGAAAAAAAATATTTCTAAATCCTTTACGGTACTTTTAAATCAATTGCAAAATGACCAAAACAAAATCAATACAAAAAAGACAACCATTGAATATATTAAAAACTTGACTGATTCTATATTGCCCTATTCAGGTCAAACAACGTTTATTTTACCTAATGAATTGAGTAATTTTTATACGATTGAAAAATTAAATAATAATAATTGGGGCGGAATGTATTTCCCAGACAGAATTTCATTTACTCCGGCCGGAAATATTGCAACAATTGAATTATTTAGCAAATTAAAACTTTACGAAAAATTCAAGTGCATCGCAAAGCCTTTACATACAGGCGAAATAGTAGGTCTTCCAGGAATTATTATTTATTTTATTGCAAGTATGATAGGTTGCAGTTTACCGATTACAGGTTTTATTATTTGGTGGAAAAAGAAAAAATATTAATACACTTATTCGTTCTAATATTTTTTATTAAAATATTATTTGAATCAAAATAAATAAAATAGTTCTTATAAACTGATTTTTGTGTCTTATTTTAAAAACAATAAAAGATCAATAACCTGTAATATAGATGAAATCATTTGGTAGAAAATCACACATCTCACTTGGTAGGTTCATTGATTTTAAATAAATATCAGCCTTTATGCAACTTGGGTTAAAAAGTAAATAGTAGAAACCATAACGAATATTTATAAAAAAAACGCCAGAAGTTATCTGGCGTTTTACATATTCTTGAATTGATTTATTATTGATTCACGGCTATCGAAAAAGCTTGGCGATGAGCTTTGTCGTAATAGCTACCTAGGTTTTGCCAATCGAAGTGTTCGGATGCGCTTTCAACACGGTTACGTTGCGTAATACGATCTCTTCTGGATAGGTGAACAAAGTGATACATTTGATCTGCTAATTGTTGTGCAGCATCATTATAGCTTTTGTGGAATCGGTTTGTAACATATATTCCTTTGTTTTCATTGTTGGGAATGTTATTTAGAACGTAATCTCCAAAACCTGATAAATCGGATGTTACAGCAGGTACGCCTGAAGCCATACACTCTAGAGGTGTGTATCCCCATGGTTCGTAATAACTTGGAAATACCCCTAAGTGACAGCCTCGAACGAATTGTCCGTATTCCATACCAAACAAGGGATTGGTACTTGCAATAAAATCTGGATGATACACAACTTTTACTTTATCGTATTCATTGTTAACCATATTTGCATTACGGATGAAGTTTAAGATTTCATCTTGATTGTCGTACACTAAATTATGTGTTACTACTTTTGGTAATTCTTTCGATTTCCATGAAAGTAACGTTCTTCTTAAACGTAATTTCCAATACTCATCTACAAAAGAATTCATATCGGGTAGTTTTAAATCTTTACTTGAAGCAGCTGCTTCAAATAATTTTTCTCCGATATTTTTAACTATCGCATTACAATTGTTTCGCACCTCTTCCATAACTGCTCTAGACTGCAGTACTTGTGGATTTATGGTGTGATACGGTTGTTTGGTAATAAAAAACATGACAACGGTTGTGTCCGTATTTTCTTCTTTCAATCTCCAGTTTAATCGGGCTAAGGCTTCTAAAGTGATATCAAAGCCTTTGTTTTTATATTCGTATCTGCCAGAAGTGAAGAAGTATAATGTTTTATCTAAATCGAAGGTATAACTCTGGAAGAAATGTCCGATTACAAATTCATGTATTTGTTCTTTGTGCTCTTTGTGTAAATTTTGAAACTCGTGTAAGGCAGTAAATCGCTCAATATTCAATCCGTTTGGAAGTACCATGTCTGGTGCTCTTCCTAATAAGGATTCACACTCGCGTGCGGTTACTTCACTTACGGTGGTAAATACATTTGCACCATGAGCGGCAGCACGTTCAATTTTTACGGCTGCTTCAATATTGAAATTAATTGCTTCTTTATTCCAATCGTAATACGGTAAATTATCATAAAACTCGGGATCGTTCATGGCAAGATAACGCCCCAACATGGTTGCATGGGTTGTAAATACAATGGATGTCTTTACATGTTCTTTGCGCATTTCAGGAATTGCTGTACCTGTCATCCATTCATGGAAATGGGTTACACATGGTAATTCCCCTTTTACGATATCTAATTGTTGATGAAATACTTTCGTTAAATATCCAAAAGCAATTACTTGATTTAGTAAGTCGTCTCCTTCAGGGCTAGATATTCCATGGTTTTCCCACAGACTGTATTTGATTTCGCCTAGTCTGTAGAAGGCAGAAAAATGATTGATCAATACCACTTTCGGTCTACCGGATACCAACCAATGCCCAAAATGTACTTCGTAACCCAAGTCGCGCATTCTTAATACAGCTTGTCCGAATACATCGCTGTAATCGTCTATGGGTTCGAATTCTGCAATTGCTTTGTTTGCAAAATACGGTCCAACCAAGCAATATCTATCTCCCCACACTTCCGTCATGGTAGGTACTTTGGAACGAATAACGGTGTATATACCACCTACCTGATTACAAACTTCCCAGGCAACTTCGGTTAATAGACATTCAGAATAATTAGCATTCATTTAGATATGGTATTAAAAGTCAATATTATGTTGTATGAATAATCGATTTGTTTCAATTTCAAGAGCTACTAAATTACCAAGACCTTCTCTTTTTCCTTTAAATACGCAGCCATTGTCAAGGCAAATTACATATTGTTTTGATGCATTTAAAATCTGTTCTTGGATTTCTTCTAGTGAAGTTGGCGTGTGTCCATGCATTAAAACTCTACCGTTCGTTAAAGCTGATGTAACTTCAAATTCACGAATCCACATCATAGCGTTATAATCTTTGAACGGGAAAGGTGCAAAATTGTTTAAGCCTGCGTGCACAAAGATATGTTGCTCTGTTTGATGGTAATACGTGGTGTTTAGAATGAAATCTTTAAAATGAAATGGAATGGTGTCCGAATTTTTAAGTCCATAGGATACCAATACTTCTTCTCCTCCTGCTCGTACCCACTGCGTATGTGCTTGCATAGATGTTTGTGCATCTATAAACATCTGCTCGTGATTGCCTCTCAGAAAGACCGTATTTCGGTATGTATTGTTGATTTGAATTAAATAATTGATAACAGATTTGCTGTCGGGACCGCGATCTATATAGTCACCTAAAAAAATGAGTTGATCTTCTGGTAATGGTTTTAATTGATCTTCAATTAATGCTTTGAGGCTTTTAAAACACCCATGAATATCTGCTATGACGAATGTTCTTTTCAATCGTATGGTGATGTGAATCAATTTGTATGTTTATCAATATAGCTTTATTTGTGGGATATAAAAAATGCTAATTTGTCCCAACTAGGATTTATGAGATATAAGGAAACACAAGTCATGCTAACCTTATTATATTCATTGAAATAGGTTTATTATAAAGCCTTATAAATAATAGTGGATGTTTTTTAACCTCACATACTGTCCCATTGGAGGAGGTGACGTAACTATTAAAAAAATTAATGAAAAATGCCATCCAAGGATGGCATTTTGAAGGATTATTATGGATTATTGTAAGTCACTTACAATAGTTTCTGTGGTTGCTCAAAAGATACAAACACGGGTCGTTTCTATGATTATTAAATTATTTTTTAATTGCATCTAAAATCACCTTATTCATAGGCTTAATACTTGAACCAAAGTAATTTAGTAATTCTCCATTTTCACTGATTAAATACTTACAGAAATTCCAGCTTGGGGTTTCTTTATTCCATCCGTTTAATTCAGGGCTTGTTAGCCATGTATATAAAGGATGTTGCTCTTTACCCTTAACATGTACTTTCTCAAACATTTGGAAGGTTACACCATAATTTTTTGTACAAAACGTAGCAATCTCTGCTTGCGTTCCTGGTTCTTGTCCGCCGAAATCATTGCATGGGAAACCTAAAATAATAAGTGAATCTCCATGCGCAATGTTCAATTCTTGTAGTTCTTCGTATTGCGGCGTGTACCCACATTTTGAAGCGGTATTTACAATTAAGAGTTTCTTTCCTTTTAAGGAGTTCAAATCAAATGGTTTACCATCTATTGTGTTTACTTTAATATCGTACATAGACGTCTTTGGTTTTGCTGTTAAACTGTTTTCAGGTCTGTTTTTAATGTCATTGTTTATTCCCAAACAAGAAGTTAAAAACATGAGTATTGAATACGGAAATGCCATAATAAATAGATTTTTTAAGTTTGAATGAGTCATAGATTTACATTTTTTCAGGTACTTCTATACCTAGTAACAACATACCATCTTTAATTGTTTTCGCAACAGCTTTACAAAATGCAATTCTAAACGATTTCTTGATTTCATCCGTTTCTTGAAAGATAGAAACCTCTACATAAAATCTGTTGAACTCTTTTGCTACTTCAAAGATGTAATTTGCAATGGTAGATGGAGAATACTCTGCACCAGCTTCGCGAATCTTTGTAGGGAATCTGCTTAATAATTCAAGAACTGAAATCTCAAATGGATTTAAGGTTTCAATGGTTTCACCTTTAGGTAAGTCAGAGGTAATTCCTAATTCTGCCGCTTTGCGCAATATCGCAGATATACGTGCATAGGTATATTGTATGGATGGACCTGTATGACCTTGAAAATCGATGGATTCTTCGGGGTTGAACATCATACGTTTTTTTGGATCCACTTTTAATAAGTAATATTTAAGTGCTCCTAAACCAATTGTATGATAGAGTTTTTGTGCTTGCTCGCCTGTAAAGCCATCCGTTTTGCCTTGCTCTAATGTACGAAGCTTGGCCGTTTCAACCATTTCGCTTACCAAATCATCTGCATCTACTACTGTGCCTTCACGCGATTTCATTTTACCACTTGGCAAATCAACCATGCCATACGACATGTGATACAAACCATCTGCATACGGCTTGTTTAATTTTTTCAGAATTTGAGCCAGTACTACAAAGTGATAATCTTGCTCATTCCCTACTACATATACAGAACGTTTACAACCGAAATCTTTAAATTTCAATTCAGCCGTACCTAAGTCTTGGGTAATATATACCGATGTGCCGTCCGAACGCAATACCAGTTTTTGATCCAATCCTTCGGCTGTTAAATCGATCCAAACAGAACCATCTTCGCGTTTGTTAAAGACACCCATTTGCAATCCTTCTTCAACAATATCTTTCCCTAATAAATAGGTATTTGATTCATAATAAAAATGATCAAACGATACACCTATATTTTTATACGATTCATTGAATCCTTCATATACCCATGCATTCATGGTCTCCCATAATTGGTATACTTCTTTATCTCCTTGCTCCCATTTTAACAGCATTGCTTGCGCTTCTTTTAAAATAGGTGCATCTTTTTTCGCTTGTTCCTCTGCTATACCTGAAGCTACAAGAGATTCAATTTCTTTTTTTAATTCTTTATCAAAAGCAACATAATACTTACCAACCAAATGGTCGCCTTTCATACCCGCACTTTGAGGTGTTTCCCCTGAGCCGAATTTTTGATACGCAAGCATAGATTTGCAAATATGAATTCCTCGGTCATTCACCAAATTGGCTTTAACAACATCGAAACCATTTGCTTTAAGAATTTGACTAATGGAATAGCCTAAAAAATTATTGCGTAAATGCCCTAAATGCAGTGGCTTATTGGTATTGGGAGAAGAATATTCCACCATTACTTTTTCGCCTTTGCCATCTGTTACTTGAGCAAAATCTTCTCGCAGGAAATTTGTATATAATTGATCTACCCACAGCGAATCTTTAAACACAATGTTTAAAAAACCTTTCACAACATTTACCGATGCTATGATATTGGGTATGTCTGTTTTGCAAAATTCACCTATGCGTGCTCCAATTTGCTCTGGACTTAGTTTTGCTTGTTTGATATATGGAAAAACAACAAACGTTAAAGAACCTTCAAAATCTTTTCGGGTTGGCTCAAGTAAGATGCTTTCGGGTGCTACTATTATTGAAAATTCTTTCTCTAGGCCTTTTGCTATTGATTCTTTTAATAAGAACTCCGGATTCATAAACGTGTATTAAATTGTATTGAGATACAAAGATGCATCATTTTTATTTAAATATACCCACTATACTGAATTAGTACCTTGGCGGATATGTATTGAAACTTCCTTAAAATCAATGTGTCATAGAAAAAGCAATTTAATAATGTATAATTTTCGAAGAGATTCAGCGGTTTCAATGGTAGAGTTTTTATATTTATATAATATTGCTCACACTTCTAATTATTATAGGTATTAATGGATAAATATTTCGACCTGATTGATCAAACATTTTACTTCCCTACAGAGGAATTTAAATTGATTGATAATGAATTACATTTCAATGGAGTTCCTTTAATGGATGTCATCAATAAATTTGGTACTCCTTTAAAATTAAGTTATTTACCTAAAATAAGTTCTCAGATTCAGAAGGCGAAACAACTTTTCAATTTAGCCATTACTGAAAATAACTATCAAGGGAATTATACCTATTGTTATTGTACAAAATCTTCCCATTTTAGTTTTGTCTTAGAAGAAGCGTTGAAAAACGATATTCATATTGAAACCTCTTCTGCTTACGATATTCCGATTGTTCGTATATTATTTGAAAAGAATAAAATAACAAAACAAACGAACATTATTTGCAATGGCTACAAGCGCCATGAATACACAGATTATATCTGTGATTTAGTAAATGAAGGTTTTAATTGCACGCCTGTATTAGACAATTTAACTGAAATAGACGCCTACGAAAAAGGGATTACAAGTCCTGTTCATTTAGGGATACGATTAGCAACAGATGAAGAACCGAAATTTGAATTTTATTCTTCTCGTTTGGGGATCCGATACAGTGATGTGTTTGATTTAATTAAAAATAAAATTGATCCCAATCCAAATTTTAAATTAAAAATGCTTCATTTTTTCATTAATACTGGTATTAAAGATACCACGTATTATTGGAGTGAATTGAGTCGTTTCGTTCACATGTATTGTGCGGTTAAAAAAGTTCATCCAGATTTAGATAGTATTGATATTGGTGGTGGCTGGCCGATTAAAACGTCTGTTCACTTTGAGTACGATTACAAATACATGTCCGATCAAATCATTAAAACAATCAAACGCATTTGTGAAGAACAAGATGTGGCTACCCCACACATATTTACAGAGTTTGGTAGTTTCACGGTTGGTGAAAGTGGTGCAGCTATTTATTCTGTATTAGGAAGTAAACTACAAAACGATAAAGAAGAATGGTATATGATAGATAGCTCATTCATTACTACCCTTCCAGATGTTTGGGGCTTAAATCAGAAATATTTATTACTAGCAGTGAACGGATGGAATAAGCCCTATAAGAAAGTTAAATTAGGCGGTATTACATGTGATAGTATGGACTATTACAATTCAGAAGCGCATCAAAATTTATTGTTTATGCCAGAGTTGGATGAAAAGCATCCGCAATACATTGGCTTCTTTCATACGGGCGCATATCAAGAGTCTTTAGGTGGTTATGGTGGTATTCAACACTGCTTAGTACCAGCACCGAAGCATATTTTAATTAACAAAGACGAAGCTGGTAAATTTACCTATGAATTGTTTGCTCCTGAGCAGACGAAAGAAAGCATGTTGAAGATATTGGGATATAAATAAAAAGCCGAAGGCTTAAGGCCTAAAGCTTAATGCCGTAGCGCGCATAATAGAAAATGGCATATCATAAAAAAGATCGTTCTGCAAATTAGCGGAACGATCTTTTTAAGCTTTAGACTTTAAGCCTTCCGCATTAAGCTTTTTTCAAAATCAACTCCGCTGCTTCAAACAACGAATCCACTTTATATTTTGCACTTGTTTCAGTATTGGGATGCTCTTCAATTAAAATTGTTGGTATCGATAATTTGTTTGCGGGAACAATGTCGCGCTCTCTATCTCCTACCATCCAGGATTGAGCGATGTCAATATCATATTTAGCAATTGCCTTTTCAAATAATAAGGAATCTGGTTTCCGTGTTAAGGATTCTGTTGTCGATTGGTGATAGGGAGAATAAAAATATTCGTCTATCAAATTTCCAGATTCTTGATCAAAATAATCGTGGCATTTATAGACATCTTCGTGCTTGTAAATCCCTTTCGCTATACCCGATTGATTCGTTATTACAATCAATAAATATCCAGCTTCTTTTAGTTTTTTTAACGCAGGTATTACACCGTCTATTATTTGAAACGCTTCAACTTTATAGGTATAATTTACATTATCGACATTGATTACTCCATCTCGATCCAAAAACACGCATTTATTTTTCATTATTTTGTACTTTTTTCAAAAATACTGAAGAATAACTAATAATTTTAGAGATATTCAAGATAATATGATTGTAATTATTGGAGCCGGCATATCCGGATTAACGTTGGCATACGAATTAGAGAAGGCAAAAAAACCATATATGCTTATAGAATCATCCTCTAGAACAGGTGGTTATATACATTCTGTTCAGATGAATGCGTATACATTAGAGGTTGGACCGAACTCTGTATTGATCGATTCTGCCTTTCAAGAATTCTTAGATGAATTAAATCTTTCTTCAAAAGTAGAACAAGCTGCTGCCATCAATAAAAATAGATTTGTTTACAAGAACAACCAAATCCAAAAGATTCCTTCAAATCCGATCTCTTTATTGTTTTCATCTTTCTTTTCTTTTGAAGCAAAAAAATCCATATTCAAAGAAATAACAAATAAAACTAAAACGGTAGAAAACGAAAGTGTGCATGATTTTTTCACGCGACGTTTTTCACAATCGTTTACCAATTATACGATTGATCCATTTGCAACAGGAATTTATGCGGGTGACATCCATCAATTATTAATTGAAGAAACCTTCCCTAGTTTGGTTGCTTATGAAAGGGAATTCGGAAGCATTATTAAAGGTGTATTCAAAAAAGGTTTTGGTGCACGTAGAAAGACAGCGAGTCTAAAAGGTGGATTACAAACGCTTACCAATACACTCGCTGAAAAAATATACTCTATTAAATACAATACTCAAGTTGTATCTGTAAAACCTGCAGGTTCTGGTGTTGAAGTAGTTATTCAAGAGAATGCAAACGAAAATGAAACGATCTTGGCAAGCGATGTCGTCTTTTGTTGCCCTGCGTTTAAAGCCTCAGCAATTTTATCTAATTCCTTCCCTATAGTGTCAGATAAATTAATGCAGGTAAATTATGCGCCTATAAAAGCGGTATTTGCTGCGTTTAAACGTAAGGACGTAACAAATCCAATGAATGGTTTTGGTTGTTTGTATCCATCTGTGGAATCTTCTTTTTTAGCAGGCTGCATTTGGAACAGCAGTATTTTTAAGAATCGTTGTCCGGAGGACGAAGTATTAACTACTTCATTTATAGGAGGCATCAATCATCCAGAATATACGAAGCTATCGGATGAAGAAATTATTAGTCGTGCTATTGCACAATTGAAAAACGATCTACGAATTACTGGAGAACCTTCGTTTGTTCATGTAGCTGGTTGGGGAAAAGCGATTCCTCAATATGATATACATTTAAAAAATGTTCGAAACGATTTAACCGAATTAAGCAAGAAGCATATTTTCTTTCAATCGAATTGGACGAAGTCGATTTCTTTGGGAGAATGTGTACAGGGTGCACGTAAACTAGCTGGAGAATTGATTAAATGACCTGTTTAAGGATATTATTGAAAAAATACAACAGCGCTTTATCTGTCTTGTTAAAAACAATCCGTAACTTTGAGCATGAGTAAAAACCTCGTAATAGTACCTACCTATAATGAAATAGAAAACATTGGTTTGTTGATAGACAAAGTAATGTCTCTTTCAATTCCATTTGATGTATTGGTAGTTGAAGACAATTCTCCCGATGGTACTGCAGAACTCGTAAAGACTTTTGCAGTAAAATATCCGGAGCGTATTTTTATGATTCAACGACAAGGCAAACTTGGTTTGGGTACTGCTTACATAGCAGGTTTTACCTATGGTATTCAACATTTATATGATTACATCTATGAAATGGATGCAGATTTTTCTCATAATCCAGAAGATTTAATTCGTTTACATGATGCCTGCGAAAATGATGGTGCAGATGTGGCTATCGGAAGTCGATACGTGCATGGTGTAACTGTAATCAACTGGCCAATCGGAAGAGTACTCATGTCCTACTTTGCTACTAAATATGTACAATTGATTACAGGTATGCCAGTAGAAGATGCGACAGCAGGATTTAAATGTTATCGTAGAAACGTTCTTGAAACGATACCCTACAACAAAGTAAAATTTGTTGGTTATGCATTTCAAATACAGATGAAGTTTTTGTGTTGGAAGTATGGTTTTATTTTAAAGGAAGTGCCTATTATTTTTATGGATCGTACGCGAGGTACTTCAAAAATGTCAATGAATATTTTTAAAGAAGCTATATTTGGCGTGCTTTTAATGAAATTTAAAAGTTTGTTTCAAACCTATCATCCCAAAGAGAATTAATTTTTTATTCAATCTATGTTTTCCAGAATTGCGTTATTAGAAGAAAAACAATTGGTTGGAATCTCTACACAGTTGTCTTTTTCAATGAATACGACTGCTGAATTATGGAAAAGCTTCATACCAAAAGTAAAGAATGAATTTATAACAGCATCTCCTGATTTGTATTCGGTGGAGGTATATCCGGATGGCAACTTTTTCAACTCGTTTGATCCACAAAAAATGTACACTAAATGGGCAACAATTGAAGTTTTTAGTTTAAAAAAGAAGGTTGAAGATATCGAATCTCTTTTAATACCAAAAGGTATATATGCTATTTTTATTCATACAGGCTTGGCTTCAGAAGGTTTTAAGACATACGAATATATCTTTAATACGTGGCTTCCTTCCTCAATCTATGTATTAGATAATAGGCCGCATTTTGCTGTTATGAGTGATCGATATTCGAATAGTCGTGCGGATTCAGAAGAAGAAATTTGGATACCGATAACAAAGCCAAATGCTTGAGAAACGAGACGTATGGTTAGTGGTAAAGGACAATCAAGTCTATTAGATAAATCTGCGATCTAATTAAATTTGATAGCTTTTACTGGACTTACTCTAGATATAAAGCGTACAGGTAAAATGAGAATTAAGATAAAAATGAATACTGCACCAATATTTACTGCTGCAATTGCAAACCAAGGGAATGCGATGGGAACGGAATTCATGAAATAATTTTCAGCATCTAAGGGAACTATCCCCGTGTAATATTGAAGGGCGCACAAACCTAGTGCTACAATATTTCCACTAAGCATACCAATTAGTATTATTCGAAAGCCATTCCATAAAAATATCCTACTTATTTTTTTATTCGTTGTTCCAAATGCTTTCAACAAGCCAATCATCGGTGTACGTTCCATAACCATAACAATAATCGTAGCAATGATTACAAAAGAAGAAACACCCATAATCAATACTAAAAATATGGATACGTTGCGATTTAATAAATTTAGCCAATCAAAAATTTGCAAATACTTATCTGTAATCAATTGAATTTGCATATCGTAATCCATGCGTTGATATACTTGATTTGCCGTAGAATCTAATTGATTGAAATCTTTAACATACATTTCTAATCCGCCTATTTCTGCGGGTGACCAAGCACTTAAGGTTCGATTTAATTTAATATCGCCGATAATAAATACTTCATCCAATTCTTCCAAACCGGTTTGGTAAATTCCAGAAATGGACACTTTGCGAAAACGTGGCGGATTCTGTACGAAATACAATAAAAGACTATCTCCTACTTTAAGGGTTAATTTGCGAGCGATCTTATCACTAACGACAATTTGTTTGGAATAGGTACTGTCATTAAATGTTATGAAGGAACCTTCAATGATATTTTCCTTAAACCTGTTTAAGTCAAAATCCGGACCTACACCTTTGAGAATTACGCCTTGAATTTCGGTGGAAGATTTTAATAAGCATGGTTTATGCGAAACACCTTGAACATGCTCAATATTGGCAATTGCTTTTATGGAATCTAAAACGGTTGAATCGATAACAAATGGACTTTCCTCATACGATTTATCGATGTCGTATTTGGTTAAATGAATATGCGCACCAAAACTAAATATCTTTTGTCTGATTTTTGTTTTAAATCCATCTAAGATGCACAAAGACGTAATAGACAATAAAAAGCCTAAAAAAATGATGATGACAGCAATCCTATGAACCAAGGATGAAAATGATTGTCGATCATTTTTTTGTATTCTAGACGATATAAAGTAATAAAGATTCAAATTTTGTTAATTTTGAATAATGTTAACCGTTTCAAATATACAGATTTCTATGCGTATTAAAGGATTCTTATTGGGTATAATTATTTGTTCGCCCTTATATCTTATTTTTTCATGCTCTTCGACTGCTCCTTCTAATGATAAGCAAGCTATTAATATTCCAGTTGATTCTAGAAATGAAGTTATTGAAAAACAAGTACTAAAAGTAGGTGCGGATCAATTGGAGAAATATCTCCCCTTATTAAAAAATAAAAAAGTGGGTTTGGTTGTGAATCATACAGCCATGGTGAATCAAATACATTTAGTAGATACGCTCATGTCGCTCGGTATAAATGTTAAAAAAATTTATGCCCCAGAACATGGCTTTAGAGGAACTGCAGATGCTGGAGAACATGTTGCATCTTATACAGATAAAAAAACAGGTATTGCGGTAGTATCCTTATATGGAAGCAATAAAAAACCAAGTCCAGAACAACTAGCGGATGTAGATATTGTTATTTATGATATTCAAGATATTGGCGCGCGTTTCTTTACTTATATTTCAACTATGTATTTATTGATGGAAAGTTGTGCTGAAAACAACAAACCTTTACTTATACTAGACCGACCAAATCCCAATGGAGATTATATTGATGGACCTGTATTAAACATGCAATTAAAATCATTTATTGGAATGCTTCCTGTGCCAATTGTACATGGGCTTACTGTTGGAGAATTGGCTCAGATGATTAATGGTGAATACTGGTTAAAGGATAGTTTACAATGTACCTTTACTGTTATTCCCGTTGCTAATTACACACACAATACAGAATATGATTTGCCCGTAAAACCATCACCGAACATGCCCAACATGCAGGCGATTCGTTTATATCCTTCATTGGCATTGTTTGAAGGTACAAATGTAAGTGTTGGTCGTGGCACCTATTTCCCTTTTCAAGTAATTGGTTCTCCTTTTACGACAGACACGAGCTATTCATTTACGCCTATTAGTATAGATGGTATGTCTAAAGACCCCATGCATTTAAATAAAAAGTGTTTTGGATTTGATTTGAAAAATCTGCAAACTAAAAAGGAAGTGGATTTAAGTTATGTTATTCAGATGTACCAATTATCTTCGGATAAATTAGGTTACTTTGGGAAAAATAATTTCTTTGATAAATTGGCAGGCACTACTGAATTGAAAAAACAAATCATTGCACATACATCAATAGCTGATATAAAAAAAACGTGGCAGAAAGATTTGTTGATGTATAAAAAAATGCGAAAAAAATATTTACTCTATCCCGATTTTGAATAAGAAAATCAGTGGTTAGTGGTCAGTATTCACACAATCTGCAGCAATTTATATTTGACCACTAAGTATCAACTGATTTCGACCCAGGAAAAAACGTTCCATCTGACAACTGTTCACTGACTACAAAATATTTGACCACTGACCACTATTAATAAATGAAATTACGAATCATATACATGGGTACTCCCGACTTTGCTGTACCAAGTTTAGAGTTATTAATTAACTCTGGATTTGATGTTGCTGCAGTTGTTACAGCACCCGACAAGCCATCTGGTAGAGGACTTAAACTTACATACTCTGCAGTTAAAGAAGCTGCATTAAAACACAACATACCGGTATTACAACCAGAAAAATTAAAAGATCAAACGTTTATTACTGAATTAGAATCATATCAAGCGAACTTATTCATAGTAGTTGCTTTCAGAATGTTGCCAGAAGTAATTTGGCAAATGCCATCTATTGGAACGTTCAATTTACATGGATCCTTATTACCCAAATATCAAGGTGCTGCACCTATTAACTGGGCAATTATGAATGGAGATACAGAAACAGGCTGTACTACTTTTTTCCTAAAACACGCTATTGATACGGGGGATGTATTGTTGCAACGTAAAATCCCAATCGAGCCTACTGATACGTTTGAAATAGTTTACAATAATTTAAAAGCTATTGGTGCTGATTTGGTTTTAGATACCGTTCGGTTAATTGAATCTGAAAAATACTCAACGCACCCACAAATTGGCGAGGTGTTACATGCACCAAAAATCTTTAAAGAAACCGGATTAATTGATTGGAATAAATCCTGTGTACATATCAATAATTTAGTTAGAGGATTAAATCCTTTTCCTTCTGCTTGGTTTGTATATAATGAGAAAACATATAAAGTATTTAAAGCAATACCAGAATTTGAAACATTACAAGTACCTTTTGGTACTGTAAAATCAGATGGTAAAACATGTATCAAAGTAGCCTGTTCTGATGGATGGCTGAACTTAATTGAAATCCAAGCAGAAGGTAAAAAGCGAATGTCTATTCAAGACTTTTTAAAAGGAAATAAGATATGATAAAATCTATTATTGTAGCACAATCTCAAAACAATGTTATTGGTATAAATAATTCATTGCCGTGGAATTTACCAGCCGATTTAAAGCATTTTAAAGAGATTACAATGGGGCATCATATGATTATGGGTAGAAAAACATATGAGTCTATCGGTAAGCCCTTACCTGGCCGAACAAGTATTGTAATTACTCGTAATAAAGAATTATCTTATCCGGGCTGTATTATGGCTCATTCCTTAGACGCTGCGTTTGCAATTGCTAAAAAAAATAATGAAACAGAGGCATTTGTTATAGGTGGTACTGAATTGATTAAGCAATCCATTAATGCCTGCGATAGGTTATATTTAACAACAATACATCATGATTTTGAAGGGGATACTTTTTTAGAGAATCTTTCTACTACATGGAAAATAAAGGAAGAACGTACATTTCAACCGGATGAAAAAAACAGGTATTCGTATTCTTTTTATACGTATATAAAGTAATTGATAAGATAAATTTAAGAGGGATAAATAATTATATTACTCTTAAATTTTATTTTAAAATATATAATTTACCCCAGTCGTGTTTAAATGCTTTGTCGCCTGCATTTTCTCGATGTTCAAAAAACTGGCTATCGTCTTTAATAATCACTCGATACAAATATACTCCGTTTGCTAATCGATCGCCAAATTCATCTGTTCCATCCCAAGCGTAATCTGAAATATTGTTTCCAATGTGAATGGGCCCTAACTGTTCCTTAAATATTTCTTTTACAATCTTTCCAGAAATGGTCATAATTTGAATTTTCAATTTATCAGGAACATTTGTTCCACTTAATGTAAATACAAATCTACAACTCGTTGAAAATGGATTTGGATATGGATAGAAATAAGAGATCGTGGGTTTATTTTCAACGGTAAATGAAATGCGGTATAAATTACTACCAGATTTATTACCCGAAGCATCTTTACCTTGTACAATGATGGTGTATGTTCCATCTGCTAGTCCCTTGGGCTGGAGCTCTGCAACGAATGTATTTGTTCTCGTATTTTCTAAACTCCAGCTTTTTACCATTGGATTACTTGACGTAATTTCCACTGGAGTAGAATTTCCAGGGTATTGTAAAAAAACTTGTATGCTTGAAGGATCTGACATGAGTAAATATTTGTTATTATCTCTAAGAGAAATATTAATCACGGGACTCGCAGATACCAAATCGCCATCAAATATTCGTACGCCATCAAATGCTACTTCCAGCACTGGCTGTGTCTTATCCGCTTCAATAGTGAAGCTACATTCTAAAATATTATTTGAATAGTATTGTTCGGGTTGGAATTGCGGATTTACATAAGCTTGAATATAATTCTTTCCTCCTAGTCCTTTTGTAGAAAATTTATATGTAAATGTTAATTGCTTACCTGCTGATAGTGTTGAATATTCTACTGTATCAATTTTTAAATTTCCAGATTCATTTCGAATGGTGTATATAACCTTAATGGGTTTTGTAAAATCAAGGTTTGAAATATTATCAAATTGATAGGTGTATTTTATAGTATCTCCTTCTGATCGAGTTTGTGGTTTGTACTTATCAATACCAATTGCATATGGATTAATAGTACCTTCAGGTACACCGTTATATATAATTTGCCATTTTTTTATTATCGGTGGTGTTAATGTTGCTTTATCTTCTACTTCTAAAAATAATTTACAATACAAGTGGACACCATCTATCAAATACGTACCATTCAAATCTAATGAATCTGTTTTAGGCATTGTAATCGTATCTATAGCGATACTACTTAAGTTATATCGGATCATTTTTAACTGTACTTGATCATTTAAAAATGTATCAACTGCAAAATACATCTTCCCCCATTTTGTGGAAGGCCCAATCAAACCAGTCATCAGTGATCCACTATCGTAGAAACTTGTCAAGGTGGTATCTATACTAACATAAGAACCTACAGCACTACTCAGGTTTACTTTTTCAGAAATAGGCGTAGTTGAATTTCTTTTTGTTATTAATAAAAAAGCCTGTTGACTGTTTGTTAAATTTGATATGTTTTCAGCATGCAAGGAATCTCTTATATATGTTTGTAAATTTGCAGGCCAATTTTGTTTATAACTGTAGCCATTATTAAATATAACTAAAACATCATTTTTATTTGTATTTTGAATTGCTTTTATAAAACCATCTGCGTCTCTTCCATACAACCAAGGTACTGTTGGGCTTGTATTTATATTTGTTGGGTATGTTATTTCCTGAACAAATCTGGTATCAAAATTTTGTCCACAATAATACCAGCCTTCATTATTTGGTTCATATCGTATAGGAATTAAGGACGAACGATTTAAAATAAATAAAAATAAGCCACCGTTGCTCACACAATTATAATAAATTGATTGTTGCAAAATGGGCAAATTATTAATGCTTAATAACGTATTGTCTTTATCACTACCAAATACAATACCACCTGGTGCTTTCACCTTTAAATCTGCTGATGTTAAGGGGAACAACCATTTTTTATTTGTTCGATTATAGGCCAAGCCGACTAAATAATTTTCTAAGAATTGATCTACTTTTGTTTGTGACCAACCCGGGTTACTATTTTTTATGTAAATAAAGGATGCGTAATCCCAAATAGTATCTTCTTGGGCTTGTATTGTTTTAAAGCGCACACGCCAAAAATATACAATACTATCTGAAGGGGTAGTATTCGAAATAAGTTGTGGTGACCATGTTGGTAAGGAACCGCTTGTAACAACTGCAACTTGTTTAAAGGGACTATTAAAAGACTTAACGGTATCAATTTCAAAATAATAATCCGTTGCATTTATTAATAAATTAGTTGGTTGTGCAATCAATGATAGTGGTTGGTTCGAAACAACACTATAGTTTAATGGATACAAACATTTTACAGAACTTAATGGCATGAAATAATTTATTACTGCTAAATTATTCCCTTTACGAATTTCTTTCAATGAATCTAAAGGGTCAACACGAATTTCAAATCTGTTTTCTCCCGCATAAGTACCATCTGAATTTGATATTTGAATATATGCCGTGTCTAAATAAAATATTGGTGCAAGGGATAATTGATATTTTTTTATGAAAACATTATTAACATATCTGCTTATAATAATATCAACCGTTTTAGTTGGTGTACTTCCATAATTATCAATAGGGATTATTATTTTAAACGGGTCTTTTGCAGTTACGTTTAAACCATTTAGAGATGTTAAGACACAATTCCTATCTGCAAATTGATTATCTCCATAAATTGCATAATCAGGCTTGCTGGGGCTATACAATCTAATTGCAGGATCACCAGTTAAATTCATTTGTGAACATTGTGCTTGAGATACAACATCAAAGGGAGAATTTACAGATGTAACAGAATCTATAACTTTGCGCATAAGAAACCCTACTGATTTATTCCTATATCGCTCATCGTTGAATTGGAATTGATAAAATGTTTTTGAATATTGATTTAAGTTATTAGAGTATCCAATATCTGTATGTCCAAGTACATTGATAGCGCCTAAGTTTGGTGTATTTATCCAATCCTCTGCAAAAGAATAGGTCGAAAAAATATCTGCGGAAGTACAACCATTTACAAGAAGCATTGGGTATTTGTTTGTATTTTTATAACCATAAATCGGATTGGATACAAATCCGATATCTACATCATTAATTTCTGCAGATGAGTGACCAAAAAATGTCATTAAAGAAACCCCTTTATTTACTTCTTCAGCTACGTTTGTTATGAGTTGATTGTCAATCGAACCATTTTGTAAATCTTTAACAAAACTTTTTACAACCTTTCCGCCGAAGTACGGTGCTTCTGCATATGCTTTGTATGTATCAACGAATGATTTATAATATGCTACTTCAGATGCTGTTTTACCACCACTTAAATGTATTATATTCTTTCTCCATAATAACGTTGAATCTAAGGACTCATGTGACCGAACCTTTTCTAAATACCCGTTTACTTCATCATTTGACCTAGCAGGTATTCTGCCAGTATAAAGTTGAGCAACATAATTCTGATCTACACTAAACATTAAATCAGAGCCAGGCACCCCAAAGGTTGGTACTAAATTAGCAAACTTACTTTTGTAATCTGGACTATTCCAAAATATGGAAGGATTTAGACGATAATAAAATAAACCTGAATTAGGAAAAAATTGAATCTCAGAAGCTATTGTACCTTTACCTATAATTAAAAGATATTTATCATCTGAATTTTGTTGTATAAGCTCATCGGATAAACGTTTAATAGCAAGTGGTGTAAATTCTCCGTAACTATATATGTTACACAATTTTTCAAAAGAATATTTACCTACATCGTAATTCCCACCATTTAAAGAAACTCTATATTGCTTGTAATTTTCAGCAGCGGATTCAAATAGTTCAGGATAAATAATAAAATAATTATCCGTTAAAATAGGCAATACTAAATCGACTGATTTTATATTATTTATTGTTTTGTATACATCATTTAAGATGAATATTTTTCTTATATCAGAGCTTGCTATAAAATTACAGGTATTGCTACTATACGTAAAATCAATATATGTTTGGTTGTATAAATCAGTTGTATTTAATATTAGTTTTGGTTTGTTTGAACAATTCGTAATGGAGACCAACCGATTTTGATTCGCGGCAGGTGATGCATTTATCTTTAAATTTTGTGTGCTATTAGAATTATATAATCGTGGATACCGAACATTTACAAATGCTGGAGCTATATAATCCGCATTGGGTCCAGGTATTTTAAAATAACAAGTTAGAATAGGCTTTCCAATTAAATAGGTATTAGGAATTGTTATTTTAATCGTTTGAAATTCAGTATTACTAAATGTAGGAAATGGAAAAATATAATCGGGATTATTGGGATCTGCACCAATTTGAAATAATACTTGATGGGTTGAATTATCATAAACCCCTACAACCTGTGCTTCAATTTGTATTTGTTCTGTAGGTATTAGATATGCATTTGTAATTGGAATATCAATTTTTCGAGTACCATTGGTTGCCATACGTGTACCAAACCACCCTTCTCCTCTATCGTAAGAAGCTTTTTTTGTATTTATAGCATAGATAGGGCCTAAATAATATTGTTCAGAGAAAACATTAATTGATTCTTGATAATACCAGCTGTCTGTTACATTCGTTGTTGGCTTCGCATTTAATGTTATTCTTAATCCTGGCTGTGTTCCAATTGTTAAAAAATATGCACAGGTGTCTGAAAGGATATTGAAATATTTATTCGCTTGGAAATTTAAAGGATATAACAATGAATCCATTGTTCCATCGTTTTTTTTTCCATAAAAAAACAAACTGTCATTATTTAGTAATAGTGCTTGTTCCTTACCTCTAAACCATAATTGCATGTTTGTTAAATCATTCGTATTCAATCCGGATGTTTGCAATTGCGTATAGGGTATTGCATATACACCTTCTTCAAATGTTTTTAACTTAAAGTAGGATTGACCTGGTACAATCCATTCTGAGCCAGAATCTGCATTAGAAGACAAAGACAGTATTAATAGAATACTTAAAAAAAGTGTACGCGTTATGACTTTTAATAAAGACATAACTTATTTTATTTTATCAAATGAAAATTTCAATGAAAACACATTTGAATATAAGGATTCTGAAAAATCTCCTAAATCTGTTAGCGCATAGTCTATCGTGAATTTACTAATCTTAACCCCTAAACCAAAGTTAGGCTGAACCGATGTTTTAGAATTTCCATCAAATGTTTTAATACTTTGTACGTTACCCATACCAAATCTAAGAAATACAATTTTCAAATAGTCTAATTCAATTCCCAATGCGGGGTCAATAGAAAATACATTCGTTTTTATTACCGTATTTCTTTTACCATCAAACGTAATTATTAGGTCGGAGGCTGCTAATAATCCGATTTTTTTTGTGATTTTAAAATTTCGTGCTACTCCTGGAATTAAACGTGGTAGAGTAACTTCTATGGAGTTTTTAGGTAATTCATTATTTGTTTGAGCATATACCTCTTTTAATAAGGCTGTATTATATGACCATGCATTAAACGTTCCTGTTACATCCCGCGCTACTAAACCCAAGTTCCATTTACCTGCTTTATATTGAGCACCAATATCAAAACCAAATCCCCATGCTGTAGCGAATGAACCAACTGTTCTATTAATAATTTTTAAATTAACTCCGAAATTTAACCCCTTTATTATATTGCTTTTTCGAGCATAGGATACTAAAAATGCATAATCGGAGGCCGAAAAGAACTTAATATTATTGTAATTAATTTGTCCATTTGCATTTCCATCTCCATCAAATAAATACCGAGTATCTGGTATATCATCAATACCAAATCTAATAATGGATGCTGCAATGACACTTTGTGAATCAAGACGTGTGGCAAAACCCACATAATCATATTTTGCTATACCTGCAAAATATTCCGCATGCATCAATCCAACATCATATTTGGTTGTAAGACGTTGCAAGCCTGCTGGATTCCAATATGCAGAAGTTACATCATTTACAGCTGCTACTTGTACATTTGACATACCAAACGCACGTGCTCCAATACCAATAGCTAGAAATTCATTACTATATTTTGGCGTGTATAATTGAGCAAATACCGAAAGATTTAAAAATACAAAAATGACAAGAACGATACTTTTTTTTATGCTTAACATACACCCTAAACGTCTTTATACGTCGTATATTTTGTTTATTTATACGATATTACGAAAAAAGTAAACATTCGACTATTTTTTTTACATTTATAGCATTATTTATTTAACCATTTACCTAAAATGAGAAGAATATCTTTAATTATCTCGACAAGCATACTTGCTGCTTTTATCATTTCTTGTTCAGAGCACAAATCTGAAGTTATCATTGAAAATCCATCTGAAATACAAAATATTGAACCCGATGTTCTTGTTCAGATTCAAACATTAAACGATTCAGTACATTTAAGCTGGGTTGCTTTAGTTCAATTAGACAGTCAAAAATTTGCCAATATTAAACGTCTAGTTGAAGAGGTATCTTATTGTAAAAAATACAATGAAAAAGAAGTTCAAAAAGCCTTAAAATTAAATAATGAGGCTATTGCATTGATGTATACACAAGCAAACTTATCAGACTCCATAATAACCTTGTATGACAATAAAACAGATGAAGTAATTCGCGTTGTACGAAATTTAAAAAGTAATACGGAAGAAATTACCCAACATCCATTAGCAGACCAGCTGGAAAATGAAATCATGGAAGCAGATGCATTATTAGTCAATTTTAGAAATAAGTATGATCAAATTGCAAGTGAATACAATGGCTTCCTAGATAAAAATAAGGAAGCGATTGTATCCAAAGATTCTGAAAAAAAGTATATTAAGAAACAATTATTTTCAGTAGTATTATAAATTCAAATTTGACAATTCAGATTTAACAAAATCCATTAATTCTTTAATGTATTCTTTACTAAAATCAAATTTAATCCCGGCAGCTTTATACACTTCCGGGATTGATTTTTTATATCCTTGTGCTAATGCGTTTTTGTATAACGCATACCCTTTTTGAGGATCCTTTTTATAATTTCTCCAAACAGCTATGGCTCCCAATTGTGCCATTCCATATTCGATATAATAGAAAGGAACTTCAAATAAATGTAACTGCTTTTGCCACGCATTCTCTCTGTATTTTTCTAATCCAGACCAATCGGTTGTTGTACCCGAAAACGGATAAAACGATTCTTTCCACATTGTCTCGCGCTCAGCCAATGTGTGATCTGGTTTTTCGTATATTTTATGTTGAAATAAGTCAATCGTAGCAACCCATGGCAATGTTTGTAAAACGCTTTCCAAATGTTCTCTTTTAGCACGGGCCAAATCCTTTTCATTCTCAAAGAAAATATCCCAATGCTCCATAGACATCAATTCCATAGACATTGAAGCGAGTTCCGCAACTTCAGAAGTTGGATGCTTAAAAACATTTAATTCTAAATCGGCTGTTAAAAAAGAATGCAAGGCATGCCCTCCTTCGTGAACCATCGTTACTAAATCTCTCAAAGATTGAGTCGCATTCATAAAAATGAATGGAACGCCTGATTCATCTAAGGGATAGTTGTATCCACCAGGTGCTTTTCCTTTGCGAGACATTAAATCTAAATGCCCCATTTTTTTCATCGTGGCTATACATTCAGCTGTATATGCATCTAATTTAGAAAAACATTGAATTGTTTTTTCAGTTAAATCATCTGCATCTTTAAAGGGTTTTAAGGGTGTATCTCCAAAATAATTTACAGATAAATCCCAAGGTTTTAATGCATCTAGTTTAAGTGCTTTTTTGCGTTCTTGTGATAGGGAATTTAATATAGGAACAACCTCCCCTTTTATTGCTTCGTGAAATGAAAAGCAATCTTCTGGACTGTAATCAAAGCGGCCCATTGCGACGAACATATAATCTCTAAAATTTTCAAAGCCTGCATTTTTTGAAACAGTATTTCTTAATCCAATTAATGTCGTATATAGGTTGTCTAATGTTGTTTTTTCTTGATATCTCCTATCCTGAATGGCTTTCCAAACAACTGCTCTTTTATCACGATCTGTCTGTAGCAAATAATCTGCAGCTTGTTGCATGGTAATTTCTTTATCATCAACAACGATCGTCATAGCAGCTGATATTGTACCGAACTCATGAGCTGTTTGTTCAATTTCAGAATTAAGTTCTATATTTTCTTCTCTATAGAGTGCTTTATCCTTTTCAAGTAATTTTATTACAATGTCGAATCCTTCGGTATCTTTTAAATCCTTTAAAAATGGGTCTTCTAGCGCTTTTGTATCTAATTGGTTGGAATATGGAGCCATTGCAGGCTGTAATTCAGAGACGAAGAAATTGAAATTATTTTTTATTTCTTCATTCGTTGTGTCGCAGGTCATTTTAATATATCTCCATCCCAAATCTTCTGAAATAGCTGATTCGAATTCACTTCTATTTAAATACCAGGTATATAATTCTTTCGAAGATGAAATGTTTCGCGAAAGCAATTCATCAAAGTAAGGTTTCAATGAATCCCAGGTTGTTACTTTAAAATCTGCTGGCAAATAGGTTCTTTTCATAATTATAGATTTAATATTTTTTTATTTAACTCGCCACGATGAACGGTTAAATTTAAATTGAATTCACCCAATAAATTGGATAGTAATGAAGGCTATATTATTGCTTTTACACATCTTAGAACACCGTTCATTTGTGTTAGTTAATGGATTTTAAATTTAATCAATTTCAATTATTGTACCTGCTGAAGTCGGTCTCCCTACGCAGGTTAATACATATCCATTTTTTACTTCTTTTTCTGACAAGCCATCTTGATCTTTCATTTCTACAGAACCCGACAAACATTTACCCATACATGCAGTACATAATCCACTCATGCATGAATACGGTAAATCAATATCTTCTGCAAGTGCGCTTTGTAAAATAGTTTTACCAGGTTTTACTGAAAATTTGTACTCGCTACCTTGGTACATAACCGTAACTTCATTGATGTCATTTGAATGAACGGGTACACTAACAAAAACAGAATCTGTTTCATTCGTTGTAACAAAACTTTCTTTATGAATGTTGGTTGACACGACGTTAAGAATTTCTAAGCCCTTCTTAACTTCATCAATCATGCCATCAGGTCCACATAAAAAATAATTCGCCTCTTTCGCTTTTAACTCAGGAAGGCTTTCTATTATTTTTATAAAGGAACTTTGACTTAATCTTCCTTTTGTTAATGCACTATCATGTGGTTGACTATACGTATAAACCACTGTAAAATTTGGATATTTCGCTTGTAATTCCTTTAATTGATTTTTAAAAATCACAGCATCTTCATTCCTATTCGAATAGATAAGTACGATTTGTTTATATGTAGCAGTTGTTAAAGCAGATTTAATCATGCTGATTAATGGCGTAATGCCACTACCAGTAACAATAAAATCAAGTGAGCCTGAAATTGACTTAT
>ERZ724508.604-NODE-604-length-24725-cov-5.338995_pt1 | contig 24725 bp, 33 predicted proteins | sample MGYA00376041_ERZ724508 | MGnify/ENA primary metagenome ERZ724508 (study PRJEB28724, sample SAMN07190887) | wastewater metagenome | isolation source: effluent of sewage treatment plant in Hong Hong | place: USA: Christiansburg, Virginia | collected 2016-03-01 ...
TCAAAGTCGAAACCATGCACCCCCGAGGAACTTTAATTATAACATGAGTGTCAAGTGATTTTTCATATAACATCTATCAAACTATATTGCTAAAATGCGTAAATTATGGTTAAATGATATATATTAGGAAGCCAAAAAATATTATGCATCAAGAAAGGTTTTCATGATAAAAACTAGAAGATTACTTGAAGAAATGACTGGCAAAGATGAGATTAAAGATTCAGAGGCAGCTATTCTTAAATTTTTATGCAATAATATTAAGCTATTTTCACCAAATAATAGGGATAGAGGACCAGTAGATGCATGTTGTTTTGCAGCTAAATGGAATAGTATATTAGGCAATATTCAATTACGTAATTTATTTGAAGGATCTCCAAACGGTCTGGATTTACGAGAATTATGTTTTGTACTTAGTAATATTAATTATGAAATATTTAATAACGAAACACTTGGCTCTAAAGAATTTCCGACGAAAAGACCTGGTATGGATGTTCTTTATTGGGCTCATATAGACCGCATTGTTCCAGCAGTCTTACAAGTAGCTATTAAATATGCTGACGAACTTACAATAAGGCGTAGTAAATCGTTTGCAGACTCAAACCTTGTCTCTTCAGCCTATAGGCTAATTAATAAAGTTGATGAAGCTATTAAACAAGGGGTATTACCAGAAGATATTTTAACAAGAAATACACAATGTTTAAGTCGGGAAGAAGCAAATAGGGTTTTTTTGCTTAGTGATCCTCAAATACAAATTATTGTAGATTCATTAGATCAGGATTCAGATAGACTTCCAAAAACTAATGGAGTTGACGCTTCAGTTATTGATGCTACCCAAACCCGGCCAATTGCAAATGGTGCTCCTGGACCAACAGATAGAAACACTGGTCACACGATAAATGGATAGTTTATTTATCAATTTTCGATACTAAAAAATACGTGGTTTTAATTTTTAATCTTGTCGCACTTTACGCATGTACAAAGACATAAGTTGAGTTAATAGTTTTGTATTGATAGGGTATGGCTAATTAGGGAAAGGAGATGAGATTATGTCCATCAAGGAAAAGATTATAAAACTAGGTGAAGAAACTTGTGAACCAAGTTTGACAATATCGTTTAATACACATAGAACTCGTCCTGATATTGAGCAGGACCGACTGGTCCTAAAAAACCTGTTGAGTGAAGCTCAAGTGCAAACAATTGGAAAATTTGGCGAAAATAAATGTGAAAGTTTATTGCAAAAGATCTCGCAAGTTTTAGATGGTATTAACTTCGATCAGAGTCTAGAAAGTATGCATATATTTGTTTCGGAAGATACACAAGAAATCGTAAAAACTACATGGCCGGTAAATCAGAATTCTATCTATATTTCTAACAAATTTGCTTTGAGGGCATTAATAGACGCTGATAGTCAAGATATAGAATATCTTGTGCTGGTTTTATCTCAAGGTGGTGCTGTTCTATATGAAGCTAAGAATGACAGCATAATTACTGAGATAACGAATGAAGGCTTTCCATTCCCCGAGACATCATATACCACTGAAAACAACGAGCAAGCTAGTGATAGTGAAAAGAAAGACAATTTAGTCCGGGAGTATTTTAATAATGTTGATAAAGCTCTTGTAAAAATTTGTAAAAAATCTGATTTGAAGTGTGTAGTGATTGCTACAGAAGATAATTACTCTAGATTAATGCAAGTTGCTGATGTGCCAAAAATGTATTTGGGGTATGCTCCAATTGACTACAACAAATGTCAAGCACATCAAATAGTGAAGCAATCTTGGAAAATAATTCAGAAATTCAAATCAGAAAAGAAGGATGCTTTACTTACAGAAATTGAACTTGCGATTCCTTCAGGTAATGTTTATACAGACCTAAATGAAATATATCAAGCTGCTATAGAAGGCAGAGGAGATATCTTGATGGTAAACCAAGAATATGTGCAACCAGTTAAGATGACTTCTGAGCGGACATTTGAATTAGCTGAAGACACAAAAGCTGTTGATACAAATGGTGATATTGTAAATGCTATTTCATTTGCAGTGATAAAAAATAAAGGTAAAGTTTATTTTACTTCAGCACAAGAGTTGGTAAAATATGGAGATATTGTCCTCAAGACGAGATACTAGAAACAGTTAAGAATTACTACATTTAACGGTTTTTAAATTTAAGAACTTTTTCAATCTCACGATTTTGATCTTTCTTTTTTAACGCTTGGCGCTTATCATATTGACGTTTACCTTTACCAACGCCAATAAGTGCTTTAGCCTTGCCATCATAGAAAATGATTTTTAATGCAATTAAAGTTGTACCTTTATCCTCTAATGCTTTACCCATTTGAATAATTTCTTTTTTATGGGCCAGTAATCTTCGCGGTCGTATAGGGTCAATTTCTTCTCTAGAAAATTTATAAGGATTGATATGCATCCCGTAAATCCACAATTCTAAATTTTCGTCAACGCGAGCAAAAGCCTCAGTAATTGAGGCTGTATGAAGTCGCAATGATTTAACTTCAGGGCCCATTAATTCAATACCGCAAGTATAAGTATCGCTTATTGCATAGTCGTGGTTAGCTTTACGGTTAGTCGCGACAACTCCATCACCTCTGCGTTTAGCTTTTTCTTCATTTTCACTCATATCACTTATATTCTATTCGATTTGCGTCTAAAGTGTTCTAAGTGATTTGGCAAATAAAGCAAGACGAATACAAAAAACTTATAGACCATATGCAAAAGTGCTTTCCACTAGAAGGATGTGGCCTTTTAATTGGTCCAATAGACGAGAACAATATGCCTATGGGAGAGATTAAAAGATTCTGGCCGACAAAGAATGCAGCGGCATCTGCTTTAATTTACGAGATCGATTCAATAGATCAACTAAAAGCATCAAGATATTGTGATGAGAATAATCTAGAAATAGTCGGTGTTGTTCATTCGCATACGCATAGTAAAGCTTATCCTTCTCCTACGGATATAAAACTCTCTATCGATCCAAATTGGATATATTCAATTGTCTCATTACAAGAGAAAGATATTGTCATGAATAGTTATCAAATTGATAAATCTTCAAATGAAATCGCTAAAGTCAACTGTAATATCGTCTAAGGGTTTATTCACCCATACCGTCACCGCGAGTAACACTTATACCATCACCTATTTGAACATCTGGTGCAGAACTAGGAGCATTTTCATGTGCTTCTGGACTTGAAAAATCAGGGATAACATTTACAGGAGCATCGTTCGTATTCGTCTCTTGTACATCAGTTTGAGCAACACGTTCAATGACGGCAGCATCACCAATATCAACAACAGATTCTGTACGAATAGTAGTTGCTGGTTGACTAACTTCAACGTTTGCTCGAGTTCGAGCAGGAACATTATTGCTACTAGTTCCATTTGCTCCACTAAAAGATAAAGTAACAGCAATCAAGGCACCAGCAGCGACCATAGAAATAGGAACAAGTACACGACCGCGTTTGAGCATTTGTAAGAAACGACGAGTTTGTAGATCGTCGCAGTGCATCAACCTCGCTAGACGTTCACCTACTTCTGTTTCTTCCATTTCGAAAGCATCAGATAGAGAAGAAATGTCCTCAACTCGAAGTGAGACAACTCCTGAAGTCATTGAACGGAGTTCATAGACCATAGATAAATAACTTGAGAGTGCAAGCGAGATATCTTGGTTGATATCAATAGGACGCTTAGCTTCTCCAGCTATCATCAATCCAGACTTTTTATCGATCTCTACAGGAATCCTATTACCCCATTGAGATTGAGAATTTGTTGCGGTTTCGTTTAAAGTATTCATTAGTCATATTTTCGTCCCATTTGAACCAAAACTTAAGTAATATTATTCGCGAAATCAATTATTTTTTGCGTATCATGCGAAATTTAGTAATTTTCTGGCTTTTCACTATAGAATAATCAAATGTCTATAACTATACGTATACCTACAGTAATGAGAAATGCTACAGGAAATAATGCTGTGGTAACTACCAAAGGTGCAACTGTATCTGAGGTACTGGCCGATTTAACGGCACAATACCCTGATATAACTGGTGTTTTATATGATTCAGATTCTAATTTACATAAATATGTCAACATATATGTAAATGATGATGATATTCGTTATATTGGTAAATTAGACGCTCCAGTAAAAGAAGGCGATGAGATTACACTCTTACCTGCTGTTGCTGGCGGAATTTAACATAGGTAAATATGCGTGTTGAATCAATACTTGATCTTGTAGGGAATACTCCTGTTATAGGAATACATACATTGTCACCTAATAAAAATATCAAAATATATTTAAAACTTGAAGGCCAAAATCCTGGCGGCTCCATTAAAGATCGTGCAGCAGTATCAATGATTGAAGCTGCTGAGAAAAGTGGCGAGCTCAAAGCAGGCGGTACAGTTTTAGAATCATCAAGCGGAAATACTGCAATAGGTTTAGCTTTAGTATGTAAATTAAAAGGATATCATCTAGTTATAGTACTCAGCGAGAATGTTACGACTGAGAGAAAAGAACTTTTGAAATCATATGGTGCGGAAATTATATATTCCGATGGTTCAAAAGGAAGTAATGGCGCAATCGCTAAAGCAAAAGAAGTCAAAAAAGAAAATCCAGATTGGATATTGCTATACCAGTACGGCAATAGCGCAAATGTAGATGCACATTATAAAACTACTGGTCCAGAGATCCTTAAAGATATACCAGAAATTGATGTATTCGCTGCAGGTCTTGGTACCTCTGGAACATTAATGGGTGTGTCAAAGTTTTTCAAAGAAAATAAACCAGAAGTAAAAATTATTGCTATAGAACCACCAGTTGGGGAAACTATTACAGCTCTTCGTTCTTTAGATGAGGGTTTTATTCCCGATATTTTTGTTGATACTTTGATTGATCGTAGAATTATTGTTCGTTCAAAAGAATCTATAGAAGTTACTCGTCGTCTATTAGACGAATGTGGAATTTTTGTAGGTGTATCAACTGGTGCTGTTGTCTCAGGTGCTCTAAAAGTTGCTAGTACTATGGAATCGGGAACAATAGTCTGTATTAGTCCTGATGCTGGATGGAAATATTTATCGGCAAATATTTGGACAGATGAATTAGGCGATGTTTTGACTACAAGCGAGACAGTGAATTTCTGGTAAAGAAAGTAATTCAAATTGATTACTAATAATATTTTAGAATGTATTTCAGTTTTAGAAGCTGAAGATCTGTTAGGTTTTCCTACCGAAACTGTATATGGTTTAGGAGCCAGAGCCGATTCTAGTGTGGCTGTAAATAAGATTTTTAAAGCTAAAAACAGACCTAAGAATCATCCGTTGATTGTTCATGGTTCAAATACAAAGAGTGTTTTTGAATGTGTTGAAAATATTCCGGATTATGCATATGTCTTAGCAGAAAATTTTTGGCCTGGCCCAATGAGTTTAATTTTGCCAAAAAAAAATAACACTATAGTTTGTGATGAAGTTACAGGTGGATTAGATAGTATTGCTGTTCGTGTTCCAAAGCATGATATTGCTTTAAAATTATTTTCAAAATGTGATTTTCTTGTTGCCGGTCCAAGTGCAAATATTTTCTCTCATGTTTCTCCTACCTCAGCCGAACACGTTATTTCAGAATTCACAGATAGATTGACAGTTTTAGACGGTGGAGATTGTAATGTTGGTGTTGAATCAACAATTATCTCATGTCTAGGTGATACTCCTAAAATTTTGCGAAGTGGATATATTACAGACATTGAAATCTCTAAGCTATTAGATTTAGATCAAGCACAAATATCGGATATTGATATTTCTAATATTAAAGTTTCAGGAAATCTCAAAATTCATTATTCACCTAGAATTCCGGTTTATAGATTTGAAAATATTGAAGATCTAGAATTGCGACTTGAAAATACCAATCACAGAAATCTATCTTATATTGGTTTTAATAAGTTTATTAATAATTCAATCTCATTTAGCCAAATCATAAATTCCAATGAAGAATTTGCACATAAATTATATTCTTTTTTTAGACATGCACAAGATAAAGGTTGTTCAGGGATTTTGGTGATCGCTCCATCCAATATTGGATTAGGTGTTGCTATTAACGATAGATTATCTAAAGCATCTAGTGATTGGACTGAATAAATGTATAAGTCGTTTTTGATACATAAACCTATATTTGAATTCATCGACGAAAAATTAGAAATTACATGTAGCTATTCATTCGATAAAGAACGAAACTTCAAAGAAAGCTTTTCTTTTAATTTTGGAGAGAATAGAGAAATATATATAGATGACTTGCCTCGATACATTGATCTCGTTGCTCTTTCTTCGTCGCTAAGCTATTTCAAAGCATCGCCTACAAAACAGGTTGTTGTCGATTTTCCTATAACTCCTCAGGTTTCAGAGTGGATAAGCTCATTGTATGATGAAGGTTTACGTGAATTTAGATTTCAAAATAAATTAAACTTGCTTGATACTCCCATAATCATTGCTCCGGAACTAACCCCTAAGCTGCAAAACCGGAAGGATCTATCCTTGCAGCAAGAAAAAAATGAAGAAGAGGATTTGTTCTTAGTTCCCATTGGTGGGGGTAAAGATTCAGCGACTTCACTAGAAATTTTAAAACGTACTAATAAAAAAATAATCGGATTTTCAGTAGGTGATCATAAATCGATAAATAATACGGCAAAAGCTGCTGATATTTCAATGGTAAATGTTAAGCGACAAATAGATCCTGAACTTTTAAGATGGAATACAGATGGCGCGTTTAATGGCCATGTTCCAGTGACTGCATTGGTCTCGACGCTAGCTTGTGTTGCCGGATATTGCATTGGGGCACAAAGTGTTGTGATGAGTAATGAATCATCTGCGAATGAAGCCACAAGAATCGTTGAGGATGTAGAAGTTAATCATCAATTTTCTAAATCATTTATTGCTGAAAAGTATTTGCGAGATGCTATTGCTTCATTCGTAAATAAACCTATAAATTATTTCTCAATATTGAGAATATTAAGTGAATATGAAATATTTTCTATATTTTCTATGGCTAAACAATTTCATAATTGTTTTACTAGTTGTAACCGTGTTTTTAAAATTAATAAAAATGATAGAACTCTATCGTGGTGTGGTGAATGCGACAAGTGTAGGTTTGTCTTTATAGGGATGAGCGCTTTTCTAGAGATCGAATATGTTTCAAAAATATTTGGAAAGAATTTACTTGATGAAAAAAATAATACACAAGGCTTTTTGGATCTTATCGGTATGGGTAACGGTAAACCATTTGAATGTGTAGGCACTATCGGTGAAACAGTACTGCTGATGAAAAAAGCATTAAATAAAATCAATAAGAAATCTAAATTAAAAACCGTTCTTTCTTCGATAAAAGATATAGATTTTCTGTCAAAAAACCATAAACTTAATAAAGGTTTTGGGGTAAACAATTTTGTTGAAAAAGAATTTATAGACATTATAGAAAATTTAAAGTTTGAAGAATATACAAGTGAAGTATTAGCCAGGCTTGATGGAGAAAGAATTGGTATTGTTGGTTTAGGTCGAGACACTGCAGGTATTATTAGATACCTAGAAAATATTGGGTATAAAGATGGTATTTCCATTTTTCTTCCAGACGACCAAAATATTTCTGACATAGATTTTGTTAGTGCGAATGAAGAGTTAAAGATAAATGATGTGGGCTTTGCGAGAAAATGTGTTCGTAATCAGTCGGATCTAGATAGTTGTACAATAATTTTTGTTAGTCCTGGAATCTCTAAATATAGTAAGTTCATTAAATCATTAAAGAAACGAGCAACAACACCCTTGGCATGGTGGCTGGCTACAAATAAATCTATATTTCCAGAAAAAATATTTATTGGTATTACTGGCACTAAAGGGAAAAGCACTACATCTTCGATGTTAAAACATATACTTAAAGACTCGATTTTACTTGGCAATATAGGAAGTTCTGTAGGATCTCTTCCACTTAATCAATTAATGGATTCTCGTTATATCATATTGGAAGTCTCTAGCTTTCAGGCATCCTACATAACAATTTCACCTCATGTTGGAGTATTGACATCTTTGTTTGATTGTCATATTGACTGGCATATTACACCTGAAAGATATTATAAAGATAAAAAGAATCTTTTTGAACATGGTTGTGATGTTGTGTATACATCTGACGAAGACTTAGATATAACTTTGTCTGAACAAAATGAAAATATGATTTTTAAAATAATGAAGACTATTAAGCCAGAAATGTTAAAAGCTGATATTCAAGCTGAATTAAAAACCTTTCCTGGTCTTCAATATAGAAAAGAAGTTATTGCAATTATAAATGGCGTCATTTATATATCTGACGTATTAGCGACAGCGCCACATTCAAGTGTGGAAGCACTTAAGGATATTGCAAAAACTTATAAAGATGCGAAGATATTTTTGCTCTATGGTGGAGCGAATAGAAATGTTAGTCAAAGTGATGCAATAGATGAATTTAATAAAATTAAATCCAAATATGTAGTTATAACATTGCCAGATACAGGTTTTGAAGTTGAGTCACAGCTAAAGAATGTTAAACATTGTGAAGATTTAGCTTGCGGGATAATTTGGGCAAGTGAAAATGCGAAACCAGGAGATGTTGTCTTATTGGCACCTGGAGCACCGAGTTTTCATAGATACGAAAACTACGAAAAACTACACGAACACTTCATTGAACTCGTAGATAATATTTAATTACATATAGAATCATTTTAATGAGACATGATAATAGAACCCCAGAACAACTTAGAGATTTTAGTTTTGAACGTGATTACACAAAATATGCGCTTGGTTCAGTACTTGTTACTTTTGGAAATACTAAAGTTCTGTGTACAGCATCGATGGAAGACAATATTCCGCATTGGATGAAAAACTCTAACAAAGGATGGGTTACAGCAGAATATTCTATGTTGCCTGGTTCATCACCCCAGAGAGTAACTCGTGAAGCAGCAAAAGGAAAACAGTCTGGTCGAACACAAGAAATACAACGATTGATTGGTAGATCTCTTCGTGGTGTTGTTGATTTATCATTAATGCCAGGAATATCTATTACATTGGATTGTGATGTATTACAAGCTGATGGTGGTACACGTACCGCATCAATAACAGGATGTTATGTTGCTTTACATGATTGTTTTACAAGATTATTACAAACCGGAATATTGAGTTCAATGCCACTAACTGAACAATGCGCAGCACTAAGTGTAGGTATAGTCGAAGGCATAGTAGTTGCTGATTTAGATTATATTGAAGATTCGACTGCTCAAGTTGATATGAATGTTGTGATGAGCGGGGACCGTTTCGTTGAAGTACAAGGAACAGCTGAAGGTATGGCATTTTCTAAAGGTGAACTTGATGATTTATTAGATATTGCAACACTAGGAATTAAAGAAGTAATGTTATTACAAAATGAAGTACTTTCTATTCCACCTGAACCTAGAGTAATAAAAAACCCTTTTGAATAATGTATAAATTTGTTTTAGCCACTCATAACGATAATAAACGTGCAGAAATAGAAGAAATCTTTCGTAAAAATTTTACCGGTGATTTTATTTTTGTTCCAGGAGTAGATCCTGGAGAAGTAATTGAAGATGGTGAAACTATTGAAGAAAATGCTCGCATTAAAGCACATGCTTGGCTTAGTGTGAATCCTGATTGTATTGCAATTGCCGATGACACAGGATTGTTCGTTGATGCTATTGAAGGTAGACCTGGTATTTGGGCTGCAAGATATGCAGGTGAGAATGCTACATATGATGATAATTGCAATAAATTATTAGAAGAACTTTCTAGTGTATCTAAAGAAAATAGAACTGCAAGATTTTCAACTTGCGCAATCGCTGCTGGAAAAAACATTAACGATGTTGTAGCTATTGGAAATATTGAAGGAATTATTTCATCGGAAAAAACTGGTGACTCTGGATTTGGTTACGATCCGATTTTTATTCCTACTGATTATGGCAACGATAAAACATATTCACAATTAGGTAATGAATATAAAAATTCGTATTCTCATCGTTCAAAAGCCTTTAGATCTCTAGTAATGGGAATATTAAATAGTAAATTATAAATTCCAGATTTATTATAACTAATATATATCTATGACAATGAGATTCGATTGTAAGAACTTTGATTCTAGAACTTATGCTACAGGTGAAGTTGTTAGGAAATGTCGCCTCGATCTAGCACCAAATGCTCCATTTGAATGTCCCGAGAATTGCGAAGCTTTTGTAAAACGTACTGCTGATGTGGGATGGGATTACGGGACTTTAGCAACACCAATAATCACACCTGTAGGCGAAGTGGTTGGAGCTAATAAGCAAGATACCGCAAATGTTCTTGATGAAGCTGAGTATATTATTAATGCAATTACCCCAGAAGTCATGGCTGAATTTGCTGCTCTTGATAAATCGATGGAACTAAAGAAAAAAGGCAAAAGCCTCTTTAGTAAAAAAGTTAAAAAGAAGAAGAAAAAGAAGTGAGCATAATGAATAACTTTCCATTTGAAGTCGAAAAATTATGGTCGAGCGTAAGTAATCGTGCTGAAAAAGAGACTATTGCAAAAGAAATGATTAGTTTTGCAAAAGATGGTCAAGTCATTGGATTTGGTAGCGGGACAACATCCATGGTTTGTGCTTTAGCCTTTGGTGATGCTGTTAAAGACGGTCTAGATATTAAGGCAGTTGTGACATCTTATGAACTTGCATGGCTTTGTGAATCTTTAAATATTGATGTTTTAGAACTTTCTGATGATGTACAAATTGATTGGTGTTTTGATGGTGCTGACGAAGTACACGATGGTAAAAACTTGTTAAAGGGTAGAGGTGGCGCGATGCATCGTGAACGCAAAGTATTCAATGCGTCAAAAAAGCGGTTTGTTGTTGCAGATTCGACCAAAGATGTTTCTGTCTTAGGCGAGAAGTTTCCAGCACCAATAGAAGTAATCCCAAACAAGCTTATTGATGTTTATAAGGATTTGAATTTATTGGGCTTTGATTCTGTTTCTATCCGCTTGGCTGGAGCTGGGTCAAAAGATGGTCCTGTTATTACAGAATCTGGCAATGCTATTGTTGATATAATAAATCGTTCCGGCTTTAGTCCCGATTGTGTTAATGATATCACCAATTTAAATGGTGTTTTTGATACTGGACTTTTTATGAATTATGAATTCGAGCGCATTTCTTAAACGGTACTTAAATGTGTCACGGCAATACCTACGCTTGCAACAATTATACCAATCAGTTGTACTTTAGAAATTTTCTCTTTCAATAAAACTACTGATATCGCTATTATTCCTAAAGTAAATGGAATTGAAGCTAATGCTGCAACAATTCCAGCTATGCCTCTTTTTAATGCTTCGTTCAAAAATACTATCCCTAATAGTTCGAATAATATGAACATCGCTGAATTTATTGCAATTGTTTTATTTGCAAGGTTTTTAATACCTAATGTTGAATTTTTGTCTTTGCTCTTTTTGATGATGATTAAAATACTTAACAGCACAATGCTTGAAATCTGTGTAATGAAATAAGCATTATCTTTCGCAATGTTATCAACAAATGATATAAATGTAATATTTAAACCGAACCCTGATCCGACTAGAAGTCCTAACATTATATCTGTGAATACAGAAGTTGAGTGGCTCTCATTATCGGCCTTGCGCAATAACCAAACACTGGATATTAATATAAAAATACCAATGTATGTTACTAATCCAAGTCGTGTTAGGAATATTGTAGTAGCTATAACAGGTATTGATATTTCAAAAACAGAACTTGTAGGGGCAATGACCCCGCTGCGACCTTTAGATAAAGCGAATCCAACGAGACTTAAGGCACTTGCATGCGCAAAGCCAGCAGCTATCCCAAGTAAAACAAATTTTGTATTTAAATGACTTAAGTTAAAATTTGATATTGCAATAAAATAAATTCCCGCAAGAACATTAAAAATAATAACCAGCAGTTTCGATGAAATTTTTATTGATGCTCGTCCTATTGCAAATGTTCCAATTGCCCAACTGATGGCACAGCCTATTGCGAATAATGATGAGAGCGAAGTTTGTGTATCCACGGGTATCAAATCTAGTCTATTTATATGTATAAATATTTCGTACGAGCGGAGCCGTGCTCTCCGGTGGAGAGCTAAGGTAATGAGTTGTTAGTCGGATCGCATTGATCAAACGTTTATTTCGTACGAGCGGAGGGACTTGAACCCTCACGTCTTTCGACACTAGAACCTAAATCTAGCGCGTCTGCCAATTCCGCCACGCTCGCGAGACTCTAAATTATAGTGTGGTTTATTAATAGAGTTCATATCGGCACCACACGAATATCATTGTGTATTCGGTAATTTGGGTCTAGCATAATGATACATTAAAGAAATCTAGTGTTTCTAACGATACATCAACGAACATCGGAGAAGAAAAATGACAAAAGATTTACATACAAAAGCTAAAGAAATAACTGAGTCGGAATTAAAGACTTATGAAGAGCGAACAAAAGAGTCCTCTCGCCATACTCACGAGGCTCAAAAAGTATTACCGATGGGCGTGCCTAGTAGCTTCCAATTTTATGATCCACATCCTGTTGTTGCATCGAAGGCACAAGCTTCATGGCTCGAAGATGTCGATGGGAACCATTATGTTGACTTTAACATGGGCTATGGTGCTCTACTTGCGGGCCATTGTCATCCAGTTTTGAAAAAAGCGATTATTGAACAACTAGAACTTGGCACTTTGTTCGTTACTCCATGTGATACAAATGCTGATGTTGCCAGTTTATTATGTGAACGTTTTAGCCAAGATATGTTTCGTTTTACTAATTCTGGTACAGAATCTACTCATGATGCTCTTCGAGTTGCACGCGGTCATACTGGACGTTCAAAAATAATTAAACTTGAAGGTGGCTATCATGGTCACCATGATGAGGTTATGGTTTCGACTAAACCTGCATTAGTTGAGGCGGGGGATCCTAATTTTCCTAATACCATTCCTGCAACTGGTGGTCTGCCTGATGGTGTTGTTACTGACGTTACTATTGTACCTTTCAATAACCTTGAGTCCTTAGAAACCCTTTTAAAAACTAAAGAATATGCTGCTTTTATTCTCGAGCCTGCAATGGAAAATATTGGTATTGTTTTACCAGATGATGGATACTTGCAAGGTGTTCGTGATTTAACAAAGAAATATGGAACTGTACTGATTTTTGATGAAGTAAAAACAGGTATTACTTCTGGCTATAACGGCGCCACAGGCGTCTTTGGTGTTATTCCAGATATGGTTTGTTTGGCTAAATCCATAGGGGGAGGTTTACCTCTTGGTGCTTTTGGTGGTAGTCACGAACTTATGGATAATATTTCAAATGGTAAGGTTCAACATTTGGGTACTTATAATGGTAATCCACTAGTAATGGCGGCTGCTCGTGCTGTTCTTGGCGATATTTGTACTAAAGAAAATATTGATGAGGCTTCAAGAAAAAACCGTTCAATTTTAGATCGTATAGATGCAATTATTGCTCAATATGATTTACCAGCTCATACTGTACAACTTGGCGCTAAGGGTTGTATAACTTGGTCTCGTGATAGGGTTCGTAATTATCGTGATTATAAAGCTACAGATTTTGAATTGGCATATGCTCAGTGGGTTTGGGGAATTAATAGAGGAATATTGTTACCACCTGGACTTGATGAACAATGGTTGATTAGTGTTCAAACAACAGAAGAGGATTGCGATCAACTAGTTGACGTGTTCAAAACTTTTGTTGAAGAACTGGTCAGCTAATTTTAGTTAGTTTTTCGGTATCAGCAATATAGCTGTATAGTTTTTCGTAATTTTCTAGATCTTCTAAGAAGTTGCTATTTACAACAATAATGTTTGATCCAGATTCTATATCCAATTGGCCATCTTCTAGTTTTTGTATCAGTCTTACTATGTCGTTAGTTTTTAATATTGGATCAAAGTCAAAGCCGTCGTCTTTGTGAATAGTTTTTAACAATGGTGTGTCGACATAGGTTGGTAAAAAATTAAAGGTTCGTGAATTTGGTAATTCTTTTGCAACTGCTTCAAAGTATCTGGTACTTGCAGCTTTTGAACTGCAATATAGTGAAAACTCGGCATCTGGGATTCTGTCTGATACCGACGAAATATTTATTATTAAAGCATTGGTTAATTTATTAAATAGATCTTTTACAATCATCATTGGAGCTAGAACATTTAAATCATATATTTTGTTTCAGTACGCGAGATTCCATAGACTTTGTGACCACGTTCAAGAAAATCTCTACTTATTGACTCACCAATACCTTTACTTACCCCTGATATAATGCATGTTTTCATGACAAGATATTAGTCTCTTCGGCTTTATAGCAATTAATTTTCTTCAAAGCGTGTCATTTATGTCAGAATAGCCTATAATTTAAGCTGAGAATCAAAAGGGTTCTCACTGAATGAATAGAGTATGTTTTGACTACAGGTACAGTTAAATTTTTTAACGCAGAAAAAGGCTTCGGCTTTATTGAAAGAGAAGATGGAAAAGATGTATTCGTACATTTTTCTAATATTGAAGGCGAAGGCCACAAATCATTAGACGATGGTGCAAAGGTCGAATTCGACGTTGTAGCTGGTGCTAAAGGCGACGAAGCGCAAAACGTTAAAGTCGTAGACTAAGAAATTAATCTTTAATTTTTTAATACAATTTGGGAGGGTATTATTATCCTCCTTTTTTATGTCATTATTATATTTATTTCTTTTATTTGACGATAACTTAATTTTTGTATATAATTTTACCAATGAATAATTCAATGACCACTTCGATGATGATGCACATGATGAATATGTTGCGCCCGGAGCTGGTTTCATAGTTATTTCTTTAACTAATTTAGAAAATCCACCAGCTTCGGGCAGGTGGATTTTTTTTATGGTTTTAAGGAATGGTTTTGAGTTTAATAGATGTACAAAATAGAGAAATAATAACAATAGGATTTGGTCCTGCTGGTTTGGCAGTTGTCCAGCAGGCTCATGCTAAAGGCTTGGGTGTTGAGGCCATTGATCCTACAAATGAAATAGGTGGCGGCTTGTTGGGAGATGTTAGCTTAACTTCTAACTCACCTGGCGCTGATTTTACAGAGCCTTATGTGGATTGTAATCCAAGAGCTCTCACACTTGCTGAGGCGCAACCACTAATTGGCACGACTGTGCCTGTAAAGTTAAAACTTGCATGTAGTTTTTTACATTCAGTTGCTAAATGTGCAGTAAATGATGGTTGGGTGAGCCATACAAAAGAAAAAGCGTTAGGTGTTGTCCAAACACCAAATGGCTATTTAGTCAATACACCTAAACAAAAATTTATAACATCAAGATTATTCTTAACACTAGGTGCTAAGGAAGAATTACTTCCTGAACTTTCAAATAGGGATGCAAGTATTACATATAAAGCTGGAGAAATATTTTCGCATTATCGCGATGAAGAACTCGCAACAGCGTTAAAAGAGAATCCTCATGTAATCATTATTGGAAATTCACATGGAGCTTATTCCGTAGTTGGAAAACTATTAAAAGCTTTTCCAAATATTCGTATTGATATGCTTAAAAGGTCGGATACTAAACCGTTTTTCGAAAGTGTTGATGAAGCAAAAAGTTTCCGGTATCAAGTAACTGCAAAAGATTCAATATGTCCTGATACTGGACGCATAAATCGCTACGATGGTATAAGAGGTAAAGCTAGAGATCTCTGGTATAGAGAAACTCAAGATAATTTAGATCACAGACTTTATAGCCATACTGATACGACTTTGAATGCTCTTGACTTATCCGGAAAAGCAATACTTGTTCAGGCTATTGGTTTTGAACGAAATAATGTACCATTTTCTCGTCTCGATGGATCAGAATTAAAATATAGAACTATTCCAACACCACAAGGGTTTGCACAAGCTGTAGAAATAGGTGGAGATCCATTACCCGGGGTAACCGCTATTGGTCTTGGTTCTAGTGAGAAAATTGGAACAAACGTATTTCATGAACAAGCAAAAGATGCTTTAGAGGTACCACTACCAAACCCACTACCAGAATTATTAGCAATATAAGGAGAGAAATGACAAAGACATACGAACAATTAGCAGAAATTAGTTTTGAAAAATTAGAAGATATAAAACCAGTGCCATTTATTTTTGAATCTGGCCAAGATATATTGAAATATAAAGTACCAGTTGTGACACCGGATGGAACTTGTAGTGCTGGTCATGAATTTGAAGCTGAACCATATGATTTGCGTGCAATCTTAAATATTACGAATAGCGAGCATCAAGAAAAAGTTATTGGACAAATACAGGAACTATATAATTTACTTGAAGGTGTTCAACAAGAACTGAAAACTGATTGGATTGGTATATATCAAACTGCAACAAATAAAGACGGGGTAGAGGTTTTGGTAAAACTTGCTTATCAAGGTGAACCAAGTCGTGCCGAGTTTCCTTTAACTAAAGAGTTTGCTCCATATAGTAATAACACAACAGTTGGTTTGAGCGGCAAAGCTATAATTATTGAAAGTGTTAGTGAATTTAAAGGAGCTTATTATATTTGTGACGGAAATGTGAATAGTGAAGCATGTCTTCCTATCTACAGTTCTGATCTTAGCAAAGTAATAGGTATTGTTGATGCAGAATCCTTTCACGACAGATTTTTCGAAGGCCGTAAACTGGATTTAGTAGCAAAGCTTTGCGAACAGCTAAGTGCCTATTTGCCTATATAATTTATTCACTTAGAACTCATGTTCTTGGACGATAATGCATTCGGCAAATATTCAATAACATCTGAAGCAATAATTCCAGGCTGTGTTTTTTCTTGCGCAGCTATATCGCCAGCCAAACCATGGAGGTATACTCCTAGTTGGCTAGCTTCAAATGTAGTAAAATCCTGTGCTAGTAGTCCAGCAATTATTCCTGCTAATACATCACCGGTGCCTGCTGTAGCTAAACCGGGGTTACCTGTATAGTTTTCATATATTGAACCATCTGGCCCAGCAACAAGTGTTTTGTTAGCTTTGCTGACAAGTACCACTTCAAATTCTTTTGAGTATAAAGCGGCTACTTCCTTGCGACTATGTATATCTGATGGTAATTCAATACCTGTAAGTTTTTTGAACTCACCATCATGCGGAGTAAATATAAATTGCTTATTTCTTATCGAAGCTTGTTTTAATTTTACTAAATCGTCTTTAAAACATGTGAGTGCACCTGCATCAAGGATTGTAGGAATTGATATATTCGCTATTAGTTTTTTTATCAAATTTGCATTAAAATTAACTAGACCGGGGCCAATTAACACAACCGAAATTTTTCTTTCTTTTATAAACTTATTCAATGAATCAAATGCTTCGTTTTCATTTTCGGGGATGCGTAAGGTCATTGCTTCGAGTACTCTTTTTTCTAGCTTGTCTATTACGTTTATCGATGATGCAATAGTCACTAGTCCTGCACCTATGCGAAGTGAGGCCATTGCCGAAAGTAGCGGAGCACCAACCGTTCCAGGCGATCCACCAATTATTAAGACATGGCCATAGCTATATTTATTCGTATCATCTTTTCTATTGATTAATTTTGATAATAATTTATGTTCCATCACAAATTCCTCGAATCATAAGCCCAGTGTAATAAAGCTTGTCTTTGGCGAGGCCTGCAATTTTCATCACCTATATCGCAATTATTCTGTAGTTGAGTTATATGTCTTTTCATATTTTTCCAACGTTTGATTTGTCGATGGTCTTCTTCGTCTATACGTCTACCCTGATAGTAGCGACAATACCATAAAAACCAACCTTTTGGATCTTCGTCATATATCCAACCGTTCTTTTCCCAAACACTAAGAGCTTGACTTGCATTTACTTTAAAATAGTTAAGATTTTTGTCAGCTTTGTTCTGAGAAAATTTAGCCTTTTTAAACCATGTTCTTGGAAATTCATTCGGAATTTCAACAAAATAATTCCCACCAAATATTCCTAAGTCGAGCATTTGTTTTGGTGTTAAATCTGGCTTAAAATCCTCACCAAAATTTTTGCCTTGTTTTTCGCTTAATTCGTATGAATAATCTGATTGATATACTTCATTAACGATTACTGTACCGAGTATTTTATTAGACATGAAAGTAAGTTTATAGCTTCTTAACTATGAGATTCACAAATAGAGCATTTCATTGTATTCTTATAAAGAGATATAAAAATCAACTAACTAAATTCTCCATTGTATCTTTTCTTACATTTACTTAAGAATAGTATTGCACCAAACAAAACTAGTAGAAATGCATTTGCTATTAATGTTTCTATATTTGCGCCAGTGTACGGCAAAGATCCATTTCCTCTAATCCGTACAGAATAGGATTGAATAAGTACTTCACCAGTAGGTGAGATACCTATACCCACTATTGTATGGGTATCGGATTTTAGATTCTTTGGTAGTACTAAATCAGTTGCAGCGAAACCGTCGCTATTCGCACTTACTCTTTTGAGTAATGTAGGGTCAGAGCAAACATAATAACTAACTTGACTATGTGGCATCCAAGATTTGGTACCAATAACTTCAATAGTTTTACCCGCCATTGAATGTTGGCAATAGTCCTGGTTGTATGACGGTTGCAAAGTTAACTTTGTCAGCTGGTTTTAATTATGACCAAGAAATTACTGGTGCTACTGCTTGTAGCGGTTACGACCAAACTAATGTGAGTGGTGCAGTTGCGCTTAATAACGCGACTTTTAATATGACTTTGAGTTATGTGCCAAGTGTCGGTTCAACTTTTAAGATTATTAATTCAACTTCACTGACAGGTACTTTTAATAATCTTGTTGATGGTGCTGTGTTTGTATCAGGTTCATCAAAGTTGCGAATCAATTATTCACAAACAGGTGCTACTTTAACTGTTGTTGATCCAAGCACAGCAGTGACTACAACATTAGGGTCACTACCAGCCACTGGTTTGAATACAGTTCTTGCTATGAGTCTTGTTGCTGCGTTACTTGGACTTGGTACTTTGATGCTTTTAATTACACGCAGGCGAAGGTTAACTATAAAGTAGTCAATAAAAATTGTTGAAATAATATTAGACAATATTTGTTAAACCTAATATGAATAAGAAAATTGATGGTAGCTCCAGTAGAGAAATTGATTTCTACTGGAGGCCAGGTTGCCCATTCTGTATGTCACTGGAATCAAAACTAAAAAAAGAAGATATTAAACTGAATAAATTTAACATTTGGGAAGACGAGAGTGCGTCAGCCAAAGTTAGATCTGTAGCAAATGGGAATGAAACAGTTCCAACTATAAATGTTAATGGTACATTTTTAGTTAATCCTTCTATGAAAGAAGTAGTGAAATTATTAAGCTAACTTTGTTGGTTTAATATATTTAAATGTGCTTGAATAGAAGTATGGATAAACCTAAGTCAAAAAAAATACATTTAGCACTCTCAGTAAAAAACTTAGATGAAGTAGTTAAAGATTATAATAAAAGACTCGGAAGTTCCCCTGAAGTATTTATACCTAACGAGTATGCGTTGTGGCGCACTAATGAAGTTAATCTTTCAGTGCGCGTAGATCCAAGTTTTCAGCCAGGTAGTTTGCGTCATTTAGGATTTGAAGACCCTTCTGTAGATGGATTTACTTCAACTATCGACTCAATTGGTATTGTATGGGAATCGTTTCGTGCACAAGATCAATTAGACGAAATTAACTCAATTTGGCCAGAAAAAAAGGAACAGTAGTTTTAATCTACTGTTCCCAATGAATTATTTTAAGAACGCTTTGGTATTGATGGACCATAAGCTACAGCAAGACGAAACAGAGCTAATGCAGCTAGAAATAAACCAAAGTCCCTAAGTGCAACGTCGTAATAGTTTGCCATTATTAATAGATTTACAATAATTGCTGCGAGCCATATTGCAACAAGTGGTCCTCCAAATTTAGGTTGAATAAATACTACTATTCCAGCAACAATTTCAATTACACCAACTATATACATGAGAGTATGTGCTTTGGCATTAAATAAATCGCTGAATTCTGGTGCAAGATATTTATCCCAGTTGGTTAATATATGTGTGAATTTATCTATTCCAAATAATATGGGTGCAGCAGTGAAGCCTATTCGTAATATCCAAAATGCTTGAACGCTAGGTTCTCTGGATGTGATTGTAGTGTCTGTCATAATATTCTCCTTTAGTTAATATATATTGATTATATTAGCAAAGCTTTATTTTTAAATCAATATATGTTAGTTTTATTGTATGGAAGTCACTGAAAGTAAAGATAATGAGAATAATGAGGATAATTTATCTCGCCTTAGTGGTTTAGCTGAACCCAATAGACGCTTACTATACGATTTCATTGTGTCACAAAATGATTATGTCAGCAGGGAACAGGCTGCACAGGCTTCTGGACTTAGAAAAGGAATAGCGTCTCACCATCTTGATCGTTTAGTGCAAGATGGTTTATTAGAAGTTGTTTTTAAAAACCTACCCGGAAATAATGGTGGCAAAGTTGGCCGACCTAGTAAATTATACAAAAGAGCAACTAATGAGATTGAAGTTTCACTTCCATCTCGTGAATATAAAATAGCTGCACAAATTTTAGCTAAAGCAGTCGATAGTACATTAAGCCGAAAATGTACGCTCGACGAAGCAATTACAGATTCTGCCCATGAAGAAGGAAAAAAGATCGCAGAACAACTTCGTGTAACAATAAAAAATGAAGAATCAATTGATCGCCAAATAATAGGTGGACTTAGCCAGTATGGTTATGAACCAGAAACATTAGACGATGGCGTGACTGTATTACATAACTGTCCATTTCATGCAATTGCACAGGAACATAAAGAACTCATTTGTTCAATGAATCATACAATGCTTGATTCGATGCTTAAGGAGATTGATCAGACAAAGCTTGTTGCAAAGCTCGAACCACAAGCCCAACACTGTTGTGTTCGATTATATGGTAATTGTGAAAAAATAAAAGAGAAAAACTAATATCAATAAATATAAAGGGGAACTTATGCGTACATTTTCATTTAAGCCATCGTTAACTTTAAAGGGAAGGAAATTCAAAGGACTAAGAGGATCTGCTGGTAAACCTTTCCACCCTCCTATAACTACTATTCCTGTTGGTGCATACATTATTGCACCGGCTTTAGACATTGTTTCATTTTTAAATAAGGACCAAGCATGGGCAAGAGATCTATTTCGTGCTAGTACCTTTGTGCTTATATGTGGTGGCATCATTTCGATATTAGCAGTTATAACCGGCCTATATGATTGGAAAAAATCGACAGAAAAAGGTACACAAGCACGTCGTACAGTTAATGCACACATGGCAGTCATGTTTGTACTTTCAGCAATTGTATTAGCGGGTATCATTTGGCGATTAAATATTTTCAGTGATCAAAAATATACTTCATTAGGATTACTTTCGATAAGCATAGTCATTGGAGTACTAGTTGCGATAGGCGGAACTATAGGTGGCGGATTGGCCTACGATTATGGATTTAATGTTGAAACTGCAGGCGATAGTCCAGTATGGCATAAGTCAGAAATAGATGTCATGCCTGGCGAACATAAATAATGATATGGCTAGGGATAGCCTTAATAGGTTTATGCATTGGTTTCTTAAGTGGGTTATTCGGTAAAGGTGGTTCAGCAATTGCAACACCATTATTACACGCTATAGGTGTACCAGCAATAATTGCTGTTGCCGCTCCACTTCCTGCAACCATACCGTCAACATTAGCGGCATTTAATGTTTATCGTAAAGGCAATTATTTAAACTATCGAGTCTTAAAGTTAAGTCTCATTTTTGGTATACCTGCAACGATAGTTGGTTCTATTGCAACGTGTTGGATAGGTGGAGATTTTTTAGTTTTAACAACCGATGTTATTGTCGCTCTGTTGGGTCTGCGATTCTTATTGGCAAAAAAACAAACACAAAATACTGGTGTTGTTGAAATTTCTGACTGGAAAATAATTTTAGTATCTATTGTTGTTGGACTAGTTTCAGGTTTATTGGCAAATAGTGGAGGATTCCTTTTAGCGCCTTTATATATTGCAATTTTAAAATTGCCAATAAAATCTGCATTCGCAACTTCACTTGCTGTGGCTAGTGTGTTAGCAGTTCCCGGCACAATAGTTCACACAGTATTAGGCCATATCGATTGGAAAATTGTATTGGTATTTGGATCTATGTCGATTCCTTTTGCAAATATTGGTGCGCGAACTGCAGTGAAAATAGATGCGCATAAGTTAGAAAAAATCTTTGGCATTGTATTGTTAATTTTAGGAGTAACTTTTATTTTTCTGCATTAAATATTTTTGTACAGACAAATCCTGACATTAGTTGACCACCATATATTTGGCTGAACCAACTTAGGGAAATCAATACAAAATGACGAGCAATCTAACTAACTCGTGTATTGATTCGCATAAATATGAATTATTTTTTGTATCTTTATATATAAACCCTAGTAATGTTTAAGTATGTATAAAGATCTTGTAAAGCTGATAGAAGAACAACTGGCTGAGCAAGAAGTAGTTGTTATAGCAATATCTGGACATGGGGGTTCTGGCAAATCAACTTTAGCTGAAAAGCTTGCTCAGCAATTCAATATTGCAAAAAACCAAATCATCCAAAGTGACGCATTGCATGCTAAGGATTATATGCAAACAAGAGATTTATTCGGTATGCATGACTGGGATAGTATTTTTGAACTTTTGGCTAACATTCGAAACGATGATCGATTGAACTATACCAAACGTGACGATAAAGAAATCGAAAGTGTTGTTGATATACCACGCCCAAGACTAGTAATTATTGAGGGTATTCGATTAATTCGTCCTGAGATTTTGCCTTTTGTTGATGAAAGTATATGGGTAGATTGTCCACTTGAAATTGCTACCATGCGTGCAAAAGAAAGAAACCGCCAACAGGGTGACAGTGAAGCTGAGATTGCACTTTGGGATAGCAAATGGGCTCCCGAAGCAAAATTATATTTTGAGCAAGTTAAGCCCGATAAGATTTCTAGTTTTATTTATAGAGATCAAGGATTAACTCTAACCTAATCTAGAATTGTGACTCTTGAAAATCTAATGAGTGGCATTAACTCTTTTTCCTCGCTGTAGACCTATATTAAGTGTTAGCGAGAAGAGAAATTGTTCTACCGGAAAAAACCAAATCGCTATTGCAGCTGAATCAATTGTAAAAAGAAATATAAATGATGCGATTAAGTTAATTCTCCATGGCCCTAATGTTTCAAGTTCTGGTCTTTTAAATGATTTAATGATGACAGGAAAGAAAACGATAGCATTTATTCCCGCAACGATAAGTAAGTTAACAAGAGCATCTTTAAAAATGAGCCAACAAATGAAGCCGACTGCTATACCTACAAGCCCAATTTTATCGGAATAGATAATCTAGGAGAGAAGCTAGGTATTTTGGCCCCGATCGCACTTACGCTGAGTGGTATTGATCAATCACATATAAGAGTAAGCAACGCCGGTCCATGGGAACAATACACACCAGCACCATTAACGCTTTAAGTTTTAAGAGTTAGACGTCTTATAAACAATTATTCTAGTAATATTAAGTATATGGCAACTACTAAAACAATCGCATTTACTAATGGTGTGTTTTCGAGCCAAGATTTTCCAATAGAAACTATCTCTGATCTCTTAAAATCAAATACAACAATGGTCTCTGTTGACTTTACTTCACCTTCTGAAAGCGACTTATCTAGTGTTGCAAAAGAGCTCGGCTTACATGAATTAGCAGTTGAAGATGCATTACATTCTCATCAGCGACCGAAGATTGATTACTATGCCGATCACATATTCTTAGCATGTCATTCACTGAAGTTAAATATAGATACCGGAGAATTACAAGTCATAGAAATTGATTCGTTTATACAGAGTAATTGTATGATCACTGTGCACGGAGAAAATTTTTCTATGGATGAATACACAAATAGATGGGCAAATACAAAGGAAGTTATTAGCGTAAGTTTTTTACTATACAGCCTTCTTGATTCTATAATTGATCAGTATATAGATACAGTAAGTAAGTTCGATGATTTTTTCGATTCTATAGGTGAGCGGATATTTTCTGGAGAGTATTTCGATATTACAAGTCAAAAAGAATGGTTTAATATGCGTAAATCATTGGTACAATTTCATCGAGTAATCAGTTCGATGCGAGAAGCATTAAGTGTCTTGATTCGAAGAGAAAATCATTTTATAGATGAAAATATGGTGCCGTATTTTCACGACTTACATGACCACCTAATCAGAGTATATGAGTCATCGGATGTTTTACGAGAACTTGTGGCAACAATAAGTGAAACCAATCTTAATCTTCGGGACTATCGACAGAATCAGATTGTAAAACAAGTAACTAGTTGGGCAGCTATTGTTGCTGTACCTACCTTGGTCACCGGCTTTTACGGGATGAACGTGCCTTTTCCAGGTAGTGGCGAAACATCAGGCGTATTTGTGGCATCAGGGTTGGGTTTGAGCGCATCGCTTCTATTGTTTTGGATCTTTAGGAAACGTGATTGGATATAATAGTCCACATTCATTATTTCAAAACATGCCTTTAGCTTTAGGAATTGAAAACTAAACCTGAAGTAATGAATTAATTTCTTCCCATAATTCAGGTGCGATCTCTATTTTCCCTTCTGCTTTAT
>ERZ724508.606-NODE-606-length-24707-cov-4.359565_pt1 | contig 24707 bp, 25 predicted proteins | sample MGYA00376041_ERZ724508 | MGnify/ENA primary metagenome ERZ724508 (study PRJEB28724, sample SAMN07190887) | wastewater metagenome | isolation source: effluent of sewage treatment plant in Hong Hong | place: USA: Christiansburg, Virginia | collected 2016-03-01 ...
CTCTAAAGAACTCACATATAATATCCTAAAAGGAACACTACGTCTTCGAGCACAACGCCTTGGACACGAAGAGTATGACACTAAAGAACTTTGGCATACAATTATTAAAGTGGTATTTAGTTCTGATTGGAAGGGTGGGACATATTCATATGAGAACACACCACTCCTTCAAGACGTTACAAAACGTTTAGGACTCTCTGAACCAAAAGCTGAAACGTCTAAGACAACAGTAATTGGTGAGGTTGGTAATAAGTTTATTGACTTTGCTAAGAACTTTGATAAGAATCGAATTAAGACAGGGATCCCTGAACTTGACGAAAACATCATCCTAACAACAGGAATGGTTGTTGGATTGCTTGGTGCCCCTTCATCTGGTAAGACTTCACACGCATTAAATATTCTAGAGCACTCATCTAAGAACGGTATTAACTGTGGCATGGGTTCACACGATATGTACGATGCGCTATTGTTCACACGTCTTTTACAAAAAGAATGTCCATACGATTTTAAGAAGATTACTGAAATGGTTAAGAGCGGGGAGATGGATAGTCGCCTTACCACAGCTTGGGAAAAGGTAACTGAGTCTTATAAAAATGTAGCCTTTAACTTTCAAGCATCACCTACCGTAGATAATCTTTATGAGTTTGTTGATGAGTATGAAGCTAAGCATGGCTCTAAGATGAAGTTATTAATTGTAGACTATCTAGAAAAATTGGCTGGTCCCTACTCTGATGCTACAGCCAACAGTGCGTATGTTGCTGGTAGACTTGCCGACCTTGCTAAAGAACGAGACCTATGTGTTATCATCTTATTGCAACCACAAAAGCAAGCAGGAGATCCTAGCGACGCGCTCCTATCTATGCGACAAGTAAAAGGTTCCTCACGGGTTGAACAAGATTTACGTCTTATCTTAACCACATGGAGACCGGGGTTTAATCCTGAGAATAATAATGAAGACGATAATTTTTCTTCAATTGCTGTAGTTAAAAATAACATGGGACCAGTTGGTAAGTTTGATTTTAAATGGGACGGTATCTCTGGACGCATCCGTGGACTTATGGATGGAGAACGAGAAGATCTTAAACATGTAATTCAAAAGCAAGCTCAACGTAAAGCTGAGAAAAATAAGGGAGACTTGATTTGAAAACAACTAAGTACTTCTCTGGGAAGTTTATTAACATCTTCCTAAAGAAGCCCACAATGGTTATTGGTGGATTTCTTCTTGACGAAGACGAATACTTCTTGTATATTACAGAGAAGGAAGGGGATGGAGTATCTACAGCCATCCCTAGAAACAACGTAGCAACAATAGCTTTAGAAGACCAGATTACTTTTTTAATGAATAACATTGAAGTGCCTGAGGGCGAGGTCCAATAGTGACTGTCTATTCGGTGGATACAAAAGAATCCTTTCAAGATGTGCTATCTTGTTTGGAGGAAGGTGTCAAGCTTAAACCTATTAAGCCTAACGTTTATAAATTAAATGATAACACGCTTGAGTTCACTGATGAGTATAGCTCTCAGCTTGAACTGCACGATATCATCTATGGTTTAAATAAAGAAACCAACATCGTTAATATATCTTTAATGGATGATTGTATTTATATCTTTAAAGAAAAAGACGGAAGAATAACTGCACACAGAAGAGAGTTCAGACATTGGGCTCTTGCTAAGAAGAAATTGAATGATACCTTTGTTGAACTATCAGGAAAGCAACCTTATAAATTCTATAAGGATTATTCTAAAGAACAATTTGAATCCGTTCGTAAAGAATTCTATAAGCTAAATCTATATACTATTTATCATCATGTTGAGAATCACATGGTAAGAAGCGGCATGACATACTTTAAAGGTATGAAGCTTCAGGACGTTAGCTTATTGTCATTTGACATTGAGACAACAGGATTAAACAATCAAGCTGATGACGCTGAAGTATTGCTCATAACTAATACATATCGTAATCGCGGAGCCTATGAGTCTAAAACGTTTTGCGTTGAAGACTATGCTAATGATGGTGAAATGATTTCTGATTGGTGTGCTTGGGTTAGAAAGAAAGATCCTTCAGTCCTTCTGGGTCACAACATTGTTACGTTTGATATCCCTTATCTTGCTGCCAGAGCTGGCTCTTATGGTAAAGGATTAGTTCTTGGTCGAATGGATGAACAACTTGAGATTGAAGAGCGGGCCAGAGAGTTTAGAAAAGACGGCAGCCAATCCTATACATATCATCGAATTAATTGTTTTGGTCGTGAGGTTATTGATACATTCTTCTTAGCTATTAAAGCTGATGTTGCTCGTAAGTATGAGTCATATCGTTTAAAGGGAATCATTAAGCAAGAGGGGTTAGAAGAAGAAGGACGAGTTCACTATCCTGCTGATCAGATTAAAACTAATTGGGATAACCCTGAAGAGAGAAAGAAGATCATTGCATACGGTGAGGCAGACAGCCGAGATCCTATTAAGTTGTTTGATCTTATGATTCCTTCATTCTTTTATCTAACGCCATACATTCCTAAGCCTTTTCAGATTATGATTGAGAGCGCTACAGGTAGCCAGATCAATTCGCTTATGGTTCGCAGCTATCTTCAGAAGAATATGAGTGTTGCCGAGTCAAGTCCTTCGGTTGAGTTTGAAGGAGCCATATCATTTGGTAACCCTGGTATCTATGATAATGTATTCAAGGTTGACGTTGCCAGTCTATATCCAAGCATCATGCGACATTATAAAGTTCACCCTAAAGGTAAGGATTATAATGATCACTTCCTTAAGATGCTTAATTACTTTACGCTAGAACGATTAAAGAATAAGAAGCTGGCTAAAGATAGTGGTGATAGATTCTATGATGACCTACAGAATTCACAAAAGATTGTAATCAATTCTGCGTATGGTTTCATGGGTGCCTCTGGACTTAACTACAACTATCCTGAAGGTGCAGCAGAGATCACTAGACATGGACGAGAGATCATTACTAAAGCCCTTGATTGGGCTAAGGAGAAAGAATATGCTATATCTAATTGTGATACTGATAGTATTTCTATTGCTTGTACCAAGCCGCTTTCAAAGGATGATAGAACTTCAATTCTCAAAGATCTTAACAGTCGCTTTCCTTCGTCTATTGTTTTCGAAGATGACGGGTTTTATCCTAGGGTTGTCATTCTTCGGGCTAAAAACTATATTCTTTTTGATGGAGAACATATCAAACTTAAGGGTAGCGGTATTCGGGATCAGAAGAAAGAACCTGCCTTAAAAGAAATGATCGACAAAATGATTGATTGTTTGGTGTTTGATGGTCAAGCCGGTATGGTGGGGATTTATGAATCCTACATTAAAGAAGCATTTCACGTTAAAGACATTGGTCGATGGGCTACAAAGAAGACTATTACTAAAGCTATCCTTAACTGCGCTAAAGACCCAGCAGCACGACTTAATGAACGTAAGGTGTATGAAGCAGTCAAAGACGTTTCGGGGCTTCAGGAAGGCGATAAAGAATATCTATATCCATGTGTAACTAGTGTACAGATTATTCGCACCGAGCTTAAGAATGGAAAGATTAAAGAAAAGGTTATTAAAGAAACTGGGCTGAAAAGAACTGAGGCTTGGAATCATGATGAAGATAAAGATAAACTCGTTGAACGGGTTATTGCCACAGTAGAAATATTTAATAACGTATTCGATACAGACACATTCATAGACTACTCGCTTATTAAAAATAAAAATGCCTTGACAGCACTTGTTTCTTAAGCTATAAAGAACTTGGAGGATACATGTCCTATTATCAGGTTTGTAAGATTTTGTTAGAACAAGGCTGGAAAAGCGTTCGCATCTTTGATAATAAAGAAACTTGGGTTAAAGGAGATAAAAGTTTTATTATCTCAGTCCAAGATAACTTACCTAAAAAAATGGTAGAAAGTATTCTTCACGCATGAGTAAAGAAATATTAAAAGTAGCAAAAGATTTTGTTAGAGAAAATAAATCATACCCTTCGATGACAGATCTATTATCGTTAGGACTTAAACGAACAACGATTAGAGATCATTTTGGTAATCTTGAAGGACTACATGATGCATTATATAAAGAGTGTAGGGATATTCTATTTGATTTGAATAGAGAAGAGATCCCTGCATTGAACACTAGCAAATTCAAACGATATATTATTACCACAGCCGTCACTGGTGACATGGTGTTTTCTAAAGCGTTGCGTTCTATTCGCACATATGAAAAGGAAAACAAAGCAAAGCTTATTATTCATGTGAGTAAAGGTTCTAAAACATTAGGTCAAAGTCTTGATCCAATCCTTCGTGGTTCATATATTTGTATGAACGATCTCTGGTTAAATAATAATACCAAGCTTGTCAGTGTATTTCAAAACGGATCTAAAACAGATCCAACTTCAGGAGGAATTCCTAGAACAGGTAAACGAGATAGTTCAGTTATCTTGGCTTCACCTAAACAAAGACTTGTATATAATGCTACAGGAATTGATAAGCTAGCTCATGCTACTATGTCCACTGGGGCCATCACATATCCTAAATATGATACAAGCAAGACCTCCGGTTATGTTGCTGACTATGATCACGTTATGGGTGCCATCATTGTTGAAGTAGAGAACGATGAAATCTTTCACTTCAGACAAATTCAATTTGATTCTAATGGTGGGTTTGCTGATCTTGGCAGATATTATGTTGGTGGTAAAGTAAAGAAGATGTCTCCAAGCGCAATGGTGTTGGGCGACTGGCATGCAGGAAAAACCGATGAAGCTGTAGAAAAAGCATCTTTTAAATTAACTAAAGCTCTTGGTATTAAAGAGTGGGTGCTACATGATATCTATGATGCTGATAGTACTAGCCACCATGATGAAGGTAAACTTCTTTTGCTTAGTAAGAAAGCTGACCAAGGAAGACTTGATCTTCATCAAGAACTAACTATCCTAACCAATGATGTGTTGTCTATGTGTTCAGCACTTGAGCGCGTTACTGTGGTTAAATCTAACCATGAAGAACATTTAGAAAGATATTTAGATGAGGGTCGCTTTATGAAACATCCTCATAATGTTCGATTTTCAATTGAGCTTGCTTCAGCTATGTTGTCTGGACAAAACCCAATTCAATATGCTGTTAATCTTTTCTCCGGTAATCATAAGAGCTTGAGTAAAGTTCGTTGGCTAACTAGAGATGAATCATATCAGATTGCTGGAATTGAATGTGGAGCACACGGAGATAAAGGTGGAAACGGTTCTCGTGGATCTATTATATCTATGGAGAAATCCTATGGACCATGTGTCTTTGGACATGCGCACACTCCACAGATTTTACGACAAGCTTATTGTGTTGGAACATCCACAGCAACAAGTGCAGACTATGGAACAGGTCCTAGTAGCTGGATGAACACGCATTGTTTGATCTATCCTAATGGACAGAGACAACTAATTAATTGTATTGGTGGAAAATTTAGTCTTGATATATGAGTTACATTGATGAAGATCTTAACAAGTTAATCTATTACGCTAAGGGGCTAGGCCTCAAGGTTACCATTAAGGAGTACGTTCCTTTTAGTGACGATGCTGGGTATTGGTTTACTGATGGATCTGAAATTCAACTTATGCGATGGAAGGGTCAGAGCAAATCAAGTTTTGTTCTAACCTTGTTGCATGAGCTTGCTCATCATATGTCTTGGGTTTATTCAAATAAAACATTTAATCCTAAGTACACTGAAGCTATGGAAAAAGAAGCAGCAAGAAACCCAAACGATAAGCCAATTAAAAAAATGCTTAGACGCGCTGTGTATGTACAAGAAGTAAACGACATGAAGTATCAACACACAATAGCGTTTGAAGTGGGGCTAAAGCTTCCTAAATGGAAGATTGATTTAGAGATTGCAACAGACTCATTTATATATGAATATTATTATATAACAGGAAAGTACCCAACTAGTAAAGTTAAACAAGCTAAACGTAAAGAGCTTAGAGAGAAGTTAAAAAATGAATGAAGATAAAAAAGTTAAGATAAGAATAACCTTCTTTGACGAAAGTGAATTAGTTTGGATAGCGCCAACTGAAGATAGAAAATTAGCTATAGGTATGATTAAAGGTGCTCGTTGGCTAGAAGAGACACCGAACACACCCGATTCCGAATATTACAACACTGATTATATCTTTAAATGGAAAATATTAAATGCCAAAGAAACGTGATAAGGACGGAGTTGAATACTGGAGGGGTAAATTTCGTGAAGCCTCTAAAGAAAATCAACATCTTAAGAAGCGCATACGTCAACTTGAAAAGGTTGAGCATATGTATGAAGATGTTATCATTGGTGAAAAAGAAGTTGAATATGAAGAGTTTAAACTAGAGAGATACTGTGATGAATGTGGTAAAGGTAAGCTTAGAGAAATAAATATTCTTGATAGAATATTTGTTGAATGTAATACGTGTGATTTTAGAAAGAAGATTTCTGGGCCGACTGGTGGAAGTTAAACTTACTTTAAAAAATAAAATTTATACTTGTATAATTGATGATGAAGATTATGCAAAATTACTAAATTATAAATTGTATATAGTACAACCAAATAAATCAAAACATTTTTATTGTCGAATATATAATAAAAATAACTCACCTAAAATGCAGTGTCTTCACCGATTTATAATGAACTGTTCTAAAGATTTATATGTTGATCATATAAATGGTAATGGCTTAGATAACAGAAAAGAAAACTTAAGAATTTGTACTAATAAAGATAATATTAGAAATCAAATTAAATCTAAAAAAAGAAACAAATTTCAATATAAAGGTGTGTTTAAGACTAAAAATAAATATAGAAAATTTGGTGCTAAAATAAAAGTAAATTATAAAACAATTAACTTGGGTAGCTATCATACCGTAGATGAAGCAGCAAAAGCATATAATGATGCGGCAATTAAATATTTTGGTACATACGCCAATTTAAATAAGATTGAGGAATAATGGATAAAAGAGTTAAGAGTCATGCGATTAGTTCGTTAAGACGCGGCTGCTACAAGTGGCCTGGACGTTGGCAAGCAGAGAAACGATCACACGTTGGTCGAGGAGAATACCTTTGTGAATCTTGCGGTTGGATTACTAAGAAACACAACACCAGTATGGATCATATCATTCCAGTTGTAGATCCTGAGAAGGGTTGGCAAGGGTTGGATTCATTTGCTGAACGGCTGTTTGTTGAAGCAGACGGATGGCAGCGTCTTTGTGATGTGTGTCACGGCATTAAAACTAAGGGTGAAAACCTAATACGAAAAGAAACTAAAAAGCAAGCAAAAAAAGAAAAACCTTGACAAATATTCCCGGCTTTGATATATTGCTTTTGGGGGTATAATGCTTGATGCTATTATAGAAGAAATCAAACACATTTTTAATAAGGGTATTAAGTTGCCGATGGCATATGACTTCATTACGAAGATGCCTTCTGTAACGCTTCTATTTCCTTATGTTGCGTTCATTGTTCTTACCTATGGAGAAATCCTTCTCATTGAAAAGGACCCGATGGAAGGCAGTCTTGTCGCATTAGGTGTGTGGTTTCTAGCCACAGTGTTGTATATGATTAGAAAAATTTCAAAGGCTAAACTTGAGTTAGATTCAACTCCTTCTTTTGAATTAGAAGCTCCACCGGAGAATCAAAATGAATCATAATAATTACTACGTTTATTTATATAGGTGCCCTGAAACAAATGATATTCGATATGTAGGTAAAGGAAAAAATCGAAGAGCCTACATTTTATGGGATCGAAAAGGTCATATACAAAACTGGCTTAATAAATTAAAAACTAAAAAATTAAAACCTATAATTGAATTTGTTGAATCAAATTTAACAGAACAAGAAGCATTAACATTAGAAATGTTTTGGATAAGTTACTATAAAAATATTGGATATAATCTTTGTAATCATACTAATGGTGGGGAAGGTATATCAGGATATAAATTTACTGCTAAACAAAAAGAACATTTATCCAAAGTACATATCGGACAAGTTTCACCAATGAAAGGTAAAAAACATTCAGTTTCAACAAAAGAAAAGATTTCAAATTCTCATAAAGGATTAACTGCCTGGAATAAAGGCAAACTGAATGATTATCCATTTTCAATTAAAGTATATTGTAAAGAAACAAATAAAATATATCCATCTTGTTCTCAAGCAGCAAGAGATTTAGGAATTAAAATTGGTGCTGTGTTTGCTTTTTTTAATGGAACAACAAAAACAGCTAAAGGGTTTACTCTAATAAAACTAGAAGGTGGAGACACTGATGCAACTGACAAAACTTAATTTACTTATTATCGCGCTTATTGTTGGAGCACTTGGATACGGTGCCGGTCGTTACGCTACGCCAGAGAAGCTTGTTGAAGTTGAGAAGATTGTGGAAAAGGAAGCTAAAGAAACATCTAAGACAACACGCAAGACTAAGCTACCAGATGGTACGGTAATTGAAGAAGAGATTCTTGTTGATAAATCTACTAAGGAATCTGAGAGAGAACATAGCGTTGCCATTGAAAGTAAAAAGCCTGATTGGTTTCTTGCTGGTGGATACGGATTAAATAAAACAGCATACTCACTTGAAGTTAATAGACGCATTCTTGCTCCAGTTTTTATTGGTGTTCAGGCCATCTATTCTCCAGAAGAAAAGATTACGGCCTTAGTTAAAGTTGGGTATGAGTTCTAAGAGTTTAGAAGAATTACTGTCTATCTTAGGTGAAGAAGCGCCTAAGGAGCAAAGCGCTGATGACGTTGAGCTGTTTATAGAAGCTTTGGATATTAAAGCTTCAGAGACAGAAAAGGTTTCAGCCAGAATCATATATTGGTTTTATATGAAATGGAAAGAAAAAGGTGGAGGATCGGATGATATATACAGTCGATCCCAATTCTTTCTTAGATTTACTAAGTTCTTTAAAAGGGGTAGAAGTGAACAACGTTACTATAGGATTGCATCTGAGAAATTTAAGGTATTGAGATGGGACAAAGAAGAAATACAAAGAGATCTAAAGTCGGAACGAAAAAGAAACCGTCTCCTAAAAAGAGAATTACGAAAAAGAAAAAGGCCATACAAAAAAAGAAACGTGACCTTGTTAAAACCCCAGGATTAAATAAGAATCTATTCTCTAGAATTAAGCAAGAATATCACGACCTAGACTATTCAAATAATCTGTCGATTAAAGATCAGAAATGGATGAGTCAATTTATGGAAGAATATCTAGGTGCTCAACTGGATGAAGAAACCCTACAGAATAAGTATAAGCGTAAAGCATTTCATAAGAGTAAAAAGAAACGCAAGGATTGCTTTGATAGGAATAATGCCAGACAGAGAGATATCTATGGGCTAAGCCGGGCTATAGGAACTCTAGATAATCTAGATGCACCGATGATTGAAAGTATGGAAGAAGCTCATGTTGATTCTAATTATGAAGAAACGCATATTGAAATCCTAGAAGCAGAGCAAGAACAAAATAGTATTTTAAGTTTAAAAGAATACGAAGTCCTTAAAGATAATTTAACGCCAGAAGCTAAAGCTTTTTATATCAAGCACTACAAACTTAAGTAAATAGTTTTTGAAGAATACCTAGTTCATTAAGACCAAGCAAGACAGCTCCACAAATACCAGTGGCCCATAAAGCTCCTCTAACAAAAGACACATGAGCTTTAATTGGTTTAATTTCTTCATTTAAATTATCAAATCTAGCGTCCATATCTTCTTTTAGCAAGTCGTTTTGCTTTCTAGCAAGCTGAACGCCTTCAACGTGAATTTCTAGTTCTTTAGTATTCACCGCTAAAGTTTGCTTAATCTCACTGATATCCTCTAGAATCCTTGTGAGTACTTCCATCATGTCTTTCACAACTTATTCCTCTTCATCCGAATTGATCGCTTGTCTAAAAGCCGGTTGCTGCATTAAAGAGAACATCATAGCTTTACGCTTTTGTTCTGGTTGGTTCGCTAAGTTTCTAATAACAGGAGCAAAGCTACTATTAGATCGTTCTAATTTTGTAGCAAGAGATCCGATGATTTCAGGATCTGCTGTTATATATCGCATAGTATTCGTTGCAAGCTTTGTGACGCCAGCTTTATCTGCTGCGCCAGCAACTTTACCTACACCAGAAGCAATCTGTAATCCTTTAGCTTTAGCTGAGAAAGGCATTAACAAATGTTTTTGTGTGTTAGATGATAGGAATGATTCACCTTGTGCTGTGCGCATAAGGTATTCTTTTTCTGCCAGGTTCTTAAGTTTTTCAGCAGTCTGAGCAATCTTGCTTCCGTCAATGTATCCTGCTTCAGAAAGACTTTTGGCAATTTCATTAGCCTCATCAAATCGAATCTCACCATTACTGCCTGGCTTCTTAGCCGCCGTAACGAGCATGTTCTTAATCTTATCAGCAGCATCAAGTTGTGCTTGTTTCAAATCGTCTCCGCCCAACCCTTTAAAGTCAAGGCCAAGACGAGCTTTGATGTCACCAAATTTATCACGCATGAAATCAGCAATGTTACCAAGAACAGGGTCCTTAGCTTCTTCTGCTGTCATACCTTTGATCTTCAAACCAATTCCCGCTAGATCGGCGTTTCGTCTAGTAGAGTCATTACCTAAGTTGTATGTATCGAAAAGCTCTTGACCCTTCTTAGTAGCAGCATCTAACACATCAGGAGTAAGTTCCGGACGACCAATAGTTTCTACGGTCTCAGTGCGCATTTGATCACCAAGCTCTTTAGCTTTGATCTTTGTTGTACCTTGTGGTGTTTCATATTCAGCACGAGCAAATTTCTTACCGGTAATAGGATCGACTTCTACTCCGTATTTAGGATTAAACTTTTCAACATATTTAGATTTAAGATGAGTAAAGATATCATCTTCAATTTGTTGAATGTCGGCACCTTCACCCATACCATCAGCAATTTTTTGTGCGTAGTTCTTAGCTACTTTTCGAATAGCTTCATCACTAGTGACCTTAGCTTTACCTACGGTAGTTTTAAGTGCATCAATAGCTTCGTCAGCTTGATCTACGTCAGGAAGAGGAACAGACTTTTGCGTTCTTTCAACTTGACCAAGAGCATCCAAGAAACCTTCGATCTCTTGTCGGCCTTTTTGAAAGTTAGGATCTTTAATTTTAACTTCATCTAATTGACGAACGATCTCATCTCTGAATGTTTTAAAATCTAAGCTTTTGCCTTCAGCTTGAGCTGCAGCTTTAGCCATATTGTATTGATCGGTAACAGATTTCTGAATTGAATCTCCATCACCCAAATTGAATATAGAAGGAAGATAATCATCTTTAACTGCAGACACTAAATCTTTTGATGTCTTTTCTAGATTAGCTGCTGTATTAAAATCTTTGTCAGCTCTAGCATATTGAAACATTTTGCCAAGACTTTTAGCACTATCGGTATCTTTCCAAGCACGACTAGCAGCACCAACGCCTTTACTTAATGCTCCAACTCCAACCCCTAGAGCACCACCAATAGCAGCACCTTCGAGTATATCTTCACCAGCTTGACCAATTTCACCTTTAGTAAGATCAGCTTCAGATGCGCCTAGACCAGCAAGGGCACCACCACCAGCACCGATAAGCGCCATACGCCCAAGAGAAGCACCAGCAGCTCCAGGAATAGGAACAGCAATACCTCCAGCGAGATTACCTAGAAGTGTAGTGAGGGGATTATCGCTACTAGCTTTTTCAAAATTGGCACGAGATTCTTCGCGAGCTTGATCGTAGGTCTTATCAGTAAACGCGCTCTCAAGACCAGCATTAATTTCATCACCAAAACCAAAAGTAACACCTTGTTGTACTCCACGCAAAAGAGATTCAAGTTTACTAGTATCTTCTTCTGGGGCTCTGTGTTTAATTTCTGGAGACGGACTTTGCTGTGAACTAGTTTTCTTTAGCTCAAGCAATTCATCATCATTCAACTTAGAATAATCTAGAGGTTTTCCCTCTTTAAGTGTTTTTAATGTATTATCGGATAATTTAGAATAATCCATTAAAGTCCTCTACGTTTCATCTCAGCGTCAAGTGCATTATGATCTACGTTAATTTTTAATTCAGGCGAACTCTTAGTATCTTTCTTATCTTCTTTAGCATCTAATCCTGAGAACATAGAAGGATCTAATCCGTGAGCTTGAATCATTGTATTCCAAGCTTCAGGTTGTTTCTTCTCTAAGTCAGCATAAGAAGAAAGCATCTTTTTAGACTCTCGTTTAATTTGAGTTCTAGCAAGTTCCTTTTCTCGATGAACAGTTTCCATCATTCTTTCAACAAACTTCTGCTGACCCAATCCTTTAGGAATACCAGTAATATACTCTTCAATCTTCTTAATATCCCCAGAAGCACTGGCAGGAACTAGTCCCGCTCGACCTGAAACGGTAGAGGCTCCGGTTGTTAACATAGAATCAAGTGATGCTGCAAGCTCTTTAATCTGACGTTGATCTAGATTTTCATCAATACCGACAAGCTGTTCAATAGCTTCTGCTGATCGAATAATATTAGCTGCTCGACCAAACGCTGTGTTATTTCTAGCTAATGATGATGTGATAGTTTTATTAGCAGCATCAAGACGCTTAATATCTTTCTCTTCTGCTTTACCTTTAGCTGATTCTTCTTTTTCTGCTCCGCGTAGCTTAGCAATTTCAAGACGATTTTGTTGTGCTTCAAAGCTAGATACCATATTCGCAAGATTATTCTGACTAAAAAGATATTCCATTTGTTTAGAAGACATTGATGGTGTAACTAGCGAAGCTAAGTCTTTTCTACCAATACGATTGAGACTATCCATAACAGAAGCTCTAGCTACCTTAGAAAGATCACTATTAGGATCGCTCTTAGCTTTTTCATCATTAATTTGGCTCTTAGCTTTTTCCAGATTAAGCTTAGATAATTCGGTATCAAGACCAAACTTAGTGTTTTCTTTTTTAAGTTTATCTGATGCCATGAAATCTTCAACTGGCATGTTCGCCAATTGTTTCATTGAATCAAATTTTCCACCTTCATACTTGAGTCTTCCGCCACCAGCAATAGCTGTTCCAGCTCGATCGGCAGCTTCAGCATACATCAAATTTCGCAATTGATCTTGACGATCTTGTTGCATTTGTTTTAGAATAGCAAGAGGATCTTCTTGTTGCTCTATTGTTTGTGGACGCTCTTCTCTAGGTTTATCAGGAATAAGGGCTTCAGCGCTACGGTTAGGTTCCATAGCAACAGCTTCCTGTTTTTGCGCTCTAGGCTTAGGCGGACCCATAGGAACTGTAGGTGCAGTAGGAGGAGCCGGTTCTAAATCAGCTAAACTCATTCTGCTGGTCATTACTGGAATGTTTTCAAATCCACGCATAGCTGAACCCTGATCCATGTTTTCCTGGGGAGTTTGCATATAATTGTATAGTGGAGCTTGAATTCCTGGAGGACTAACCATAGAATCCAGTATACTTCGGTCATTACCTTGTGGGTCCATCGGTGAAAATGGATACTGAACTCCAGTTCTACTAGGTGTCCTATCTAATGTGTCGGCTTTTCTTTTGTCATCAAATTCCGCTTTAGAAATAGCTAATTCGTTTTGTTTACTAGCAAGTTTATCCCTAAGTTCACGGTCAATTGCCTTTTTTGCGGGATTAAAAATGTCTAAAGATATTTTATTATCTTCTATTTTTCTAGAAATATCGTCAAGTTCATATGACGGAACAACACCCAACCCTGTTTCTGGTGTTTCCACATTAGAAGGGTTACTTCCAGCGAGGAGTCGAGCTAAAATGTCATAATCCATAGCCATAATTAATCCTTAAGTTATTCGTTTACTAGCACCAGTTTTAGGAGAAGCTCCGCCAGTTCCGGCAGCAGCAAACCCTTGACCAGCAGCACTACCAATTTGGCTCCACATATTACCTGTGGCAGCAGCGTTACCAGAATGTAGATCAGCCATGTTTTGATATCCAGAAGAAACGCCTCCGGCTTTTCTAATAGAGTTATCAAACTGTTGTTGTTCTAATCCTCGATTGAATTGTTGCTGTTGATTTCTTGTTGCGGTGTTATTATTAGAAATATTTTGTGCGTTAGCTAAGTTACCAGCTTGAGCAACATTAGATCTATCTGTATTTCTAGTGTTAGCTCCTTGGGTCTGATTTGCATTAAACTGAGCAATAGCATCAGTTTGACCATAGAGATCACGTTGTCTACCATAATCGGTTTGACTTAAAGTATTTGCTAAAGAGCCAAGATTTTGAGTAGCATTAAGCTTTCTCTCAGCAGCAAGAGCAGCAAGCTGCATAGCTTCATTAGATGCACGATTGGATCCCGATTGAGAAGCTTGAAGTTGTGCAGCAAGTTCATCACCAGATCCACCCATACCACGGGCAGCACGATTTTCAAGAATTGCTTTCTGTTGAGAAACGTTCTGTTGGTTATTAGCGTTTAATATGTTTTGCAATTGAGCACGATCAGCTTCAGGAAGTCCTTGTTCAGATACTTCAGACATTTTTTGTAATGCTTGCATTGTATACTGATTATACTTAGGATCAAGAGCAATGTTTTGTAAAGCTGTTGGTCCTAAATTTGCTATGGTTTCCATAGTTGGGGTGAGTGAACCAACGCTTTGTTGTTCTTCAAGTGCCAAACGCATTTTCTCAAGATCTGGTAATGAAATATTTTCATACGCAGCAAGAGAGTTCTTCATATTATCATCGGCAGCGGAACGATCCCCTTGGGAAAGTACATTCCCCAGGATTCCTCCGATTAGTGGTGCAGCAATTGCTCCAATTGGTAAAGCCATATAATTAACCCTTCCTCATTAAATCTCTTAAATTCAAATTTGCTAATGTTGGATTATTAGCATCTTTAGGATTAAGTCCTAATCGTTTATTAAATTCATCTTGAACGCGCTGTTGAGCTGCTGCGTTCTCACGTTTCTTTTGATTGTATTCTTCAAGCCTAGATCCAGACAAGTTCTTAGGATCTCCGCCAACTCCGCCATAACGATTTCTAGTGCTGACATCAAGCCAGTCCTGAGAAATTGCTGCTGTTTGTCTTGCTAAATCATCTGTGTTTTTATTGCCAGTTTTAGTAATAAAGTTACCATAACCAGCGTTAGTTAAATAATTATTTAAACTATCAATAAGAGCATTTTGTGAACGATAGTTAGCCGCTGTACCAGAACCACCATCGGCTCCCGTAATAGAATTTATCGCAGAACCTACACCAGGAACAGCACCTATATAACCGAGAGGATTTAGTCCAGTCAAAGCTGCACCACTAGATATCATATCTGCAGTTGGATTATTAACAGAATCTCTTTTAGTGTTTATTCCTCCGGTGCTATTTAGATAATCAGCAACGTTAAGTCCGCTTTGTGCAACAGCCGTTCCACCACTACCAAACATTCCACTAGAACCTTCGTCAGTACCAATGCCTGTTACCGTAGATTTTTTAGCTTTATCCAAAAAAGATTTGAGCGCTGTGTCTAATTTATTTCTAAGAGAAGCATCACCAGTTTTACTAGCAGCAGCACGAGCCATATCAGAAGCTTTAGTTAACTGCAATTGATCTTCTGCTGGTCCAGTAAAATTACCGGAAGCATCAAGAGTTCCTTTAGATAATTGAGCGAGTTTATTATAATAATCAACATCGCTTTGTGTTGCAACATCTCTATAGTTAACAGCGTTTCTATCGGAAACATCAGCAATTTGTCTAAGAGTTAAATTAGGGTCATTTAAAACATTAAATGAACGTTCGTTGTTTCTAAGTTGAAGTTCATTAAAGATATCTTCATCGATAGTGCCCTGTTTTTTACCAGTAAGAATGTCAAAATTGTTTTGCCATTTCTGACGTTCTGCACCACGCATATTATTTATTTCAGGAACAAGAGAATCTAAGCTACTAATATATCCGGTTTCTAATTCATTTGCTCGGTTTTGAAGATTCTGTTGTAATTGTTGTTCTCTAGTGCCAACTTCACCAACTTTAGAAACATCTTGACCTGAACGCATTAATCTATCTGCTGCGGAAGCGGCATTAGTTTTAGCGGTATCTTGGATAGCGTTAATACCCTTTTTGCCAGCACCAGTAAGAAATAAACTATCAAGTCTTTGTTGGCCTTGAGTATAATTAGGTCTATTAAACGTTTCACCAATAAGCCCTGTACGACCAATTGCTGAACGTGTGCGACCAAATAAATCTTTTGCTTGATTTTCAGAAGCACCGGCTAGAGTTTGGGATTTTTCTGCCTGAGTTTTAAGTGCCTGTTCATCAACACCTTGACCAAGACGAATCTTAGTGAAGTCTGTTAGTTTATTTTGATCATTAACAAAAGCTTCAGGATTAAACGCTTGCGGTTCTTGTTGTGCTTGAGCTAATTGTTGTGGCGCCTGTGTTGGAATTCCACCAGGACTCATTTTTTCTTGAACTTGTCCTTTTTGATAAATAGACGTATCAACTAAATCTTTACCAAAATTATCAAAATTAACATCAGAAACACTTGAATTTTGAGGAGCAACTCCTGGAGCTTTAGGAAGTTGAGCTATCTTACCTGGAGCAGAGAGTTCTTGTTGATATCCTTGTCCACGATCTAGAGTTTGATTTGCCGCTTGGACTCCTGCAGCAACCTTACTAGCCTCAGATTCTTGTTGTCGAATCCCTGGCTGCAAGTTCTTATTCATTTTACTTTGAACAGATCCAGCAATTTGTTCTCCAGCACCTTTATTGGCACCTAGGTATTTTTGAATATTAGTGAACTGACCACTAGAGGCAGCTTTATTTGGTGCCTGAGATTGTGGTTGCTGTGGCGCTTGTTGTTGCTGGCCACCACCGCTAGATACAAATGGGCTGATAGCATTAGAAACCTGTTGGTTCTCTTGCTGATCTTTATCTTTATTTTCGTCGTTAAAATTGATTATGTTAGCCATAGCACCTAATAGTATATGTTATCCAATAGAAACTAATGTTAAAGTATATCGCTTATTAGCCGGAATTCCTGTTACGTGGAGTATCCTAATTAAGTCCCCTAAAACGGTATAAGAAACAAATGGGGCACCAGAAGGAAATGTTCCGTCGTTTTCAAGATTAGTTGCCCTAATACAATGTAACCCTCTAACCTTAGTCCGTAAATTAGACTTAATATCGGTTAGGGTTTTAGGAACACCGGACGCATCTAATTCAATTGTTACGTTAATAACTTCTTGGTTTAGGTTATCAAAGTCTATGTTCTTATTAAACATAGTACCTATTTGCTCTAGGAATGGATTTAAAGCGAAGGCAAGCTTAGATATGAGTTGGGCCTGGTCCCTAGGAAAATCGTCTGTTGTAAGGCGTTTAATGTCGTTTAGCTTCATTATCTATATGCCTTTTCGCTATTAGCTTCAAAGGAATAAGAAATGCCTAAAAGATGGAATTCATCAAAAGCTGCCTTGTGTTTAAAGCGGGTACGGATAAATCGGCAACGTTGCTTTTTTCTAGGAATAAGAGTTCTAAATGGACGACCGGAACCTTCTCCACCCCAAGTAATAGATCCATATATCCAAGTACCGAAGTTACCGACACCTTCCATACCAAAAACTATATCCTCAAAATTAGTGCTTAAATCCGTATTATATCCTACGGTTGCCCTAGTGATATTAGCATTTGAAAAGATAAGCTTAGCGTCTCGAACATGTTTAATAAGCTCTGGTTCCCCAAAGAAATAAGGAGAATAAACCGCCGTACAATCAATAGCCTTATAGTGAGTGATTGGACCTGTTGCGATTGGTTGCATTAAAGCTACCGTAACGGTATTTTCGCCTTTATCAATGTCGGTTATAAATAATTCAAATTCAATTAATGCATCTACAGTTAAGTAATTTGTATGTAAAAGATCTGTATTTAAATTTAAAAGCGCAACTAAGGCGTTGTATTCATTTTTAAAAGTTGTAATATTAGCTGAGAATATAGTAGTATATGCTGTTCCAATATCTGAATTTAATTGAGTAATAATTTCACCAAGAGCAACCTGTAAACTATCACCAGGAACAATATTATAATTTCTATAAAAATCTTTATTATCATTTCCAATTGTATTAGGAACGCCAGCGTCTAAAGCAAACTTTTTAGCCAGCCTTTCAACAACAGCAGCGGTGACGTATTGTTGTTGCTTTAATGCATCACCAACTGTAATATTTAAAATGCTGGTAAGTTGTATTACAGTGGTTTCTACAGAATTAGGAAGTATGGATAACTCATACTGTCTATCAGCAAAATCAATTCGACGTAAATCTTTTCTTTCAATTTCAACAATGTTATCATCGTCTGGACCAATATAAAGTTTATTTGAAAAAGGATTAACTATAGCCGAACAAGCGTTACCCGTTTTTGTCCAAGTAGTCCATGTTTCAGTTTCAGTATTAAATCTAAATGCCACAGTCCCAGTTGTATCTGTTGGATTTTTTGGAAACCAAATAATAAAAGCGTCATCCTCAATATAGGAACAAGCAAATATTGCTGTTTTATAATTTAAATATCTAGGCGAAGTAAACATGCTTACTGAGTTTTTAACTGGTTGAGAGATGATATCAATACCTGTTTCAGAAATTCTAGCGACACCTTGAGTTGTTAAGCCATAAATATTATTAGTCATAGTCACGCAGCTATCTGGAGCTGTAACATTAGCTGAATTATCAAATAGCGTAACAAAGAAATTTGTAGGATTTTCACCCGTTAAACGATAAATACCTTCTTCTTTAATAATAAAAAGACTATCTCGTAAACCTATTATTCTTAATATTTTTTTATCCTGAGGACCAATATCAACATAATTAACCAAAGGTACCGCTTCTGGTTGACTGGTTTTAGAATAATATAAACGATTGGGTTTACCTTCATTTTCTGAAGTAGCTGCCGTTGTAATGTCAGGATTAAACTCTGCTCCAGTTAAGGCGTCAGAGGATATGAGGGTAAAAGCTGTTGTATCTAAAAGTCTAGATTCGATAACCATTTTACCTGGAACGTCATTTGGTCCAGAAATATAGTAAACATTAACATCACCAGAAGTATTTGATGTAATCACTCTAGATATAGATCTAGCGGTATCGTCAATTCTTTCTGAGGGAGAAGGTAAAGAAGAAAGTCTTATGTAACCTAATGTTGTATTTTCTCCGTCACCATTTTGAATATTAGTGGTTGAGATCCCTGTGATAGGATTCAGTGTTGTAATGTCTGGGTCGGTGCTTGTTCCACTATTTGCTGTTGCTACAGTAAGGACAGCCCCGACTCTAGAGATAACAAAATCATAACTATTAGCTTCAATCGCTTCTTGAACTTTTTCTGCTATGAGGTCACCAGTAATGTCCGTAACATCTACATCGACTTTAATTAAAATTTTACCATCAGTTTCAATGTTGCTTGGTTCAACAACTGGACCAGCAGTATCATGAAAATAAACCACATAACCAGTATTATCATCTTCAGAATAAACAATAAAATAATCTTGATCAATACCAGCATAATATGCAGGAAATGTTACGGTATTAATTTCTGGTCTTCCAACAAAGTAATAGCTATCTGTGTTTATTCCTTTATTAATACTTATATAAGAACCATAAACGCTAGCATTTGTTGCCGTAGCTCCAGTACCATCAGCGATGATTGTGATAGTATTACCTAACACTGATGATATTGTTCGTATGCCATTTAAAGTTGCTGCGCCAGAATTTGTAATAACAATATTTTGTCCGGCAGTTAAACCTGGTGCGGAACTAAATGTTATTGTTGTATTTGGTGCCAAATAAGAGATGCTGGTAATATCAATACTATCACCCACAGCACCAAAACGTTTTAAATCTGAAACCCCAAGTAAATCAAAAAGTAATTTATACTTAGTTCTAGTATTTGCATAAAACGCTGAGTTTTTATAAATTGCTATGTCTTTAGCAAAAGGAGGCGCTTCATTAGCCTGTAGAATTCCTTCTCCGCTTGTTTCATTTGTATAAAGAATTGTTCCGCCTTGACGAAAATCTTCAGGAACAATGTCGTTAACCGTAATTTGTGTTCCACTAATATAAGCAGACTCATAAACTAGTCTATATTCATCGTTAACTATTAGAAATTGAATATCGTTAAATGTTGGCGCAGTAAATAAATCTGTTCTATATATTCTGTAGAAATAGTCAGTAGTTACTGATGGAGGAACATCAAAAGTGATATCTACAGTAGCAGAATTAACGCTTTGGTTAATAACTTCAATTGGCATCGACGGAACACCAAGGATTAAATTATTATTAATATCCTTTGTTCCCCAAACAATTTTATAAGATACTTTAGAATATCCTTCAAAAAATCCTTCAGTGGAATAATTAACTTTAGCACTACCGCCAATAGCTTTAATTCCGCCAGCATCAGATATTTTAGCTGTTCCTAAATTTGCTGCTGAATCTGCTGCAATTTTTCTAATTCCAGTTGATGTAGTTAAATAAAGGTTTCCGTTTTGCTCAATAGATTTAATTCTAAGACCAGCTTCAGTTTCAATAAATGATGCAAGAAAGTCTGTAAAGACACCAGATCCATTATCAAAAGCGATAGTAGATCCGTAATGCGCCAATACGCGGTCTTTGTATAAAAGAAGCTGTTTAGCTACATCAGAGTTTGCAACACCAATACTTCCGTATTGCGTTAATCCTCTTCTAGATTCAATTACTCCCGGACGATCAATGTTTACATTTTCAGCAATAGCAAGAGATCCCTCAGGTATTTCTGAGAGAAAATTGTTATTAGTATGGAGTCCTTTGTTCTTCAACATTGACGTTGTAGCCACAATTATCTCCTAAAGTAATTTCGTGATGCTCGTAAAAACCCGTGTCTATTAGTAATTTTAAGAGGGGCGCCCTCAACACGATTATCGATTGTTGTTCCTAGTTTTAATTCCATTTCAGCTAGCTTTGTATTAGCTGCTTGTAATCCCGCTTGATCACCAAGAGATTCTAAACAACGACAAGCAATTCTTTGCGCTAACATTGGATGTAAATCTACTGGAATTTGTGGGATAATACATTCTTCAGCTAAACAGATATAATCGCCACGTTTCAATTTAACGGGAATATCTGAAGGATTAAATGTAAAAACAGCATTTGTTGTATCAACATTTGAAACAACAACATCAATAGAGTAACATTTATTCGGAGATTTTATTTGAATAAAATCAATTAAAGATCCGATACTATAAATGTCAGGAAGATTATTTACTGAAATTTGTCCTGTAGTTCTATTAATATCAGTAATAATGCAAGCGCGCTCTTCTTTTACAAGCTGGTTTGGTCTAATATAGTAAAATGTAGCAAGAGATCCTGATGCAGTAAAATTGTCAGCTTGACCAGGAAGGACTATCTCATTATTTTGAATAGAAAAAGCGCCTATAGATGTAGATGAACCGCCGTCGTATTGATAGAAAGGGAGATCTTCAACAAGAATACGAGTCATCTCATAAAGATTATTTCCTGGATCTTTATATGCTACTTCTCTTAGCTTATTGCCAACGGCACGATATGGAATAGGATATGCCACAACCTGATTTTCTAATGGAATATTTTCTGGAAATAGAAAATAATCTTCATGAAAAGACATCACATACGGAACTAAAGCCGTATCCATCTCTTCGTTAGCAAATCGTAATAGGTCTTCCTCTGTAAAAGTGATTTGAGTTTCGGGAATCATCCCGCGAACCTTAGCACTCTCAATCAAAGTTGAAGACGATAAATACCTAGCCACAGGTCATCCGTTCTTACTTTTTAAGTTTAGCTTGTAATTCTTTAATCTTAGCTTGAATTTCTTCTTCACTCATAATGTCGTCTTCTTCTGAAGCTTCATTATCAAGATCAAGTTCTTCTTCGATATCATCAGTATTAGATCCAGCATTCAATACTTCGCTTTTAGCTTTAGTATCGGTTCTGTCTGCATCTTTACTAGTGTCACCGAGAATCTCTTCAGCAGATTTAAGACCAGCTTTTAGGCTGTCGTCATCTTTAGCTGCTACAGTGATTTTCTTCATTCCGTCCATTTTGCCTTTAAGATCTTCACCGAGCATACCCGATGCCATCTTTTTAAGCTCCTGGAGCATGTTTCTTTTTGCGTCGTATTTTGGATTTTTTTCCATATATCTCCCTAGTAATATATGTTATTGGTTGTTTAACCGTTTAATTAATTGTCTTTTAAGTTCCATCTTTTGGTTTTCTTCATCGGATGGTTCAAATTCTTTCATAATATCTGCAGCTTCTTGATCGGAAATATCTTGCTGTGGCTGCATTTTTCGCATTAATACGTCTTGCATAGGATTTCCGTATGGATTTTCCCTAGCTTTAATTGTTTCCATAGCTCTACCGTAGTCGGCCTGAGATTTGCGAACATCATCTACCTGCATTTTAGCAGCAAGCTCGGCTTCTTTTGCTTTTTTAGACATGTCCATAGGTTGGGGAGCTTGAAATGGTTGTCCACTAAACGCCCCTTTAAGCTTAGAATAAAGCTCTTTCATTGGATACTCTTGATTAGCAGTTTTAACCATGATATCAATTTGTTGTTGCTTATTTAGTTTTTCAGCCACATTATACTCCTAAAGTGTCAGCTTTAAATTTCATAGTCAAACTAACTAGCCCAGGAATTGCTCCCTGGCTATACTGAAGTTGACCAGCATTTGTAATATTAAACGAAGTTCCTGAGCTATCTCCTGCTGATACAACAGAAATAGACCAATCGGCGTCACGTTGAATGCCACGAATATTAAAAACTTCATATAAATTGCTTGTTGCAATAATAACTACTTGTATTGTAGCATTAAAACTTCTAACAGCGGCATTAGAAAAAAGAAATCCTGTAACGTCTATATTAGTTTGATTCTCTGTTCCAACAAAAGTAGTCTCAGGAATATCATCAGGATTACTTATCGTGCTGATGGTAATAGAACCAGATCCATTTGTAATAGAAATACCTGATCCAGCAGTAAGTGTAGATTTAGCCAGTGTATTGCCGGTTGTATTACCGATAAGTAACTGACCATCGGTATATATAGTTTGGCCTGTTCCGCCTTTATCTACATCTAAAGTCCCTGAAATATTATTTAATGATAAATTTGCTTCAGTAACATCTATTGTTGGATTTCCAGCAATACCGTCACCATCAGCAATTGAAATTTTAGTTGATCCTGCTGTAATAGTTCTTGAAGTAAATGTGTCTGCCGCAGTTTGAACAATAACACCGTTAGAATTAAATGCCGCCAAAGCGGTTAATGTGCTATCTAATGGTTGTTTGTTTGTAAATTGTGTTTGAATTGGGCTAGTAACACCATTTAAATATTGAAATTCTGTATTGTCAACTGATCCATCAGCAAGTTTAACGGCATCAATACCAGCAGCAATTTTGATATCAGTAATAGAACCATCAATAACGATGGCAGAAATACTTGGAGCACCGTCATTATAAGTAAAATCAATTGTTGCACTATCTGTAAGTATTCCACCAATTGAATCTTGTGCTCGTTCATCGGTGTAATAAAGATTTGCACCTTCGGCTATATCATCAGTATCAAGAACAACGATTCCAGTTAAACCGTTTACGCTAGCTACAGCGTCGGTAGTATCTGATTTTTCCCAAGTTGTGCCATTATAAATAACATAGTCACCAACGTCAAAAACGATGGCACCAGAGCCTAAATTCTGCGTTCCAGCAGTACCAACACGATATACGTCACCAATATCGCCAGCACCGTCAGCTAAGGTTGGAGTGTTTGTTGTAGCATTCCACACACCTTTATATTCCATAATTGCACTAGGAAGCTGAGCAATAGGAACTTTGCCTCCACCATCAAGGGATGCAACACCATTAGCCGCACCTTTTTGTGTCAAAGGAATAAAAGTTGTATCAGCATAATCTTTTGTAACAACATCCGTTGCAGCAACCGGAGCGTCATTTATAGTGATTTGATCAAATGTTGGGGTAGAAGTTGTTCCAATGTCTTGCGGAAGGGCAAGAGAAGGATTTCCAGCAATACCGTCACCGTTTGTAACAATTACTTGATTTGCTGTTCCGGTGATTGTCCTACCAACAAAGGTATCTGCTGCGGTTTGTGTTAATATTCCATTTGTATTATATGCAGCTAGAGCGGTAAGCGTTGCGTCAAGAGGTTGTTTATTGTCTAACTGATCCTGAACATTAGATGTAACAGAATTAATAAATTGAAATTCGGTATTTGAGACGGTACCATCAGCCAATTTAGCAGCATCAATACCCGTAGCTACTTCAGTGTTAGAAATCCCACCAGCAGGAACAGTGATGTCTATGCTTCCTGGACCATTTGTAATTTGAATTGAAGAACTTCCAGTAAGAGAGCCAGCAGTAGGATCACTTCCGGTTGTTCCAATTAGTAATTCACCATCACCTAATGGACCAGCACCGCCAACAAGACCACCATTATTATAGATAATGGCATTATCTGGCATTCCCGTAACCGGAGTAACCCCAGATATAATAGAACTGGCAGCTTCTCCAGTGATGTCAAATTGACCCGTAAACGGATTTAGGGTAATTCCCATTAGCTAATTCTTTCCGCCGAAATAAGAGGTAATGTTTGTGCGACAGGATATACAACACGAATTTGATAAAGCTGAACTGCTTCATCTAAAAACGTGAATGTTACAGTATCATTAGGAATGTTTGTTGTGCTTAGTGCTGCGGTTACTGTATGTCCGACTTTACCAACAAGAAACCCGTTGGTTGTT
>ERZ724508.608-NODE-608-length-24672-cov-5.743023_pt1 | contig 24672 bp, 38 predicted proteins | sample MGYA00376041_ERZ724508 | MGnify/ENA primary metagenome ERZ724508 (study PRJEB28724, sample SAMN07190887) | wastewater metagenome | isolation source: effluent of sewage treatment plant in Hong Hong | place: USA: Christiansburg, Virginia | collected 2016-03-01 ...
TTATTTGCACGATAGTCAGCACAACCCCGTAAAGCGGTTCGGTTTTGAGCTGGCCAATGATAGCCGTGCGGATGAGCGAGTCTAGTCGAGTGAGGTTACTCTTGACTTCCTCGAACTTCAATGATGACAGGTGCTCTTTGTACGACTGCTGTTTGGCGATGTTGGCTGCCTTGACCTACTTGATTCTGCTGGACACAATTTCGTAGCTCTTCTGAATATCCTTGAGCCACTCGTCATCCTCAAACTCGTTGTAGATGTCGTTGGGTAGTAACCTTTTAGCGACTAATAAGACGATCCGGTTGTATGCATCACAGCCGTTGAGCATAAGGAACAGTGAAAGCAGCACCAGATAATTCTGGTAGGAAAGCTTAAAGCACATGTTCTTGACCTCGCAAAGAAGCTGGCTAGCCATCATCTTCAGCCTGACTTCATCGTTCTTTAGCTCCCGATCTTCCAGCTCGTCGTGGATGTAAATAAATTTCTTGAAGCGCACCTTGGCTTTGAAGAGTACCCGAGAAACTTCACTGTAAATCGACTCAATTAGCTCATCATCGTCAAGTATGCGCACACTCTGGTCGTGCTCCAGGAAACACCTGTAGTCTTTGTAGTACATCATCTCCAGAGTCTTGGCGACCTGGATTATCAGATTCTGAATACGCTGTCTCTTTCGCATAGGGACGCTTAGCACCTGGTCTTCGAGACTATCGCTATACACGTACACTGGGATCGTGATGATTTGTTGCGATTAGTGTGACTCATCGGCTGCCAGCTCGCTGTTGCGTGTGAAGTGACCCAGGAACATCTCATTGACTTGCAGCAGTTCTTCGACAGAGAGCTTCTTCTTTGTGAACGATTCGGCTCTTTAGTGAGAGTTTTTTCTACCTCTGAAAGGATTTTTCTTTCTCTTGAGAATGACCTCTTCGTCGCTATCATCAGAGTCCAACTTCTCCATCATCATGGTGTGGCGTGGTGCCACTGTCTTGGTGCTGCATCGATCAAAGAAAGAGCTGCGCATCGGCTGCTAATCATTCTCTTCTTGGCTTAATCTGAATTTCTCATGCAGAGTGTAGAAGTCTTCTGGAAGTCCAAGTGCATACAAGATAATGGATCCCCGTTCCTTCATGACCCTCATCGAGAGCAAACTCTGCAGGTACATCTGTATTGCAAGCTTGCGTTCCTCGATAATCTTGTTCTGGTGGTTGCCTATCCAGTTGCTTTTGGTGAGCGGGTTAATATTACGCAGGTCCGGAAACCTTTTGTTGACCAGTTTCTGAACTTCAAGCAGCTCGGCGTAGCGCATGAATATCTTCTGCTTGACATTCCGAATCTTCACCTGGATGATGTAGACGGTGTGCTTCGTAACTTTGTTGGAGGAACGTTCCTCAGTGCCAATGACATCGACTTCCACTGGGTAGTCTGACTACTCGATCTTCCGCAAAACTGACTCGTTTTTTATTCGCGATGTTATAAACAAGCGTGCTTTATCGACTTGCTTCTACCCGGCCTTTGCGACAACTCGGGAGATCATCTCCATGAGCTTCTCCTTCTCTGCCGGGGATTGGCATACGAAGGTACAACACTCTCCGTCACCTCCGTACAGGAGAAACAGGTTCTTGTAGTAACTCAGATCGTCGAGCTAGTTGATAAAGCTCGCCCTTGACAGTGCCATCTTGAGCTCCACTTGTTGCCCATTCCGAGTGCGTCTTGTGAGCAGCATGAGATCGTTGAAGATGTACATCACCAGATCCTTCACGTCGTTTTGTTTGAGCACCGTTACGTTCTCCTCAAGGATGAACTGCCGACCCGGCTGAACCAGCGACTCCTTCGTGATGGATTACAGTTCGGCAATTCGCAGATTGTTCAGCACCTTACCCATGGATTAGTTGTTATGGTACACCACCTTGTCAAACGCATTCAGTGCTCCCTTGATGTTGTTCAGGTCGGGATGATCTTCCGGCGTATGCTTGACTAGATCCTTCAACAGGATGACGTACTTCGGAAGGCGCTGTACAGGCTTGATCAGAAACCCATCAATTCCTAACCTCCGAAACTTGTCTTGGTTGCACTTTACCCGTAGGTACTCATCAAACTCACTACGCTCCTTTCTGAGCCTGACAATTGTGCGTTGCCCCTGCTCGTAGTTGTTACAGTACTCAAAGTAGATCTTGAAGAACGGCGTGAGTTTGATAACAATGTCGAACATCAGCTGGTACGGAAAGTAGTGGTCGAATCGGTTACTCAGCTCGCAGTAGAACTCCTCGTTTAGCTTTTTCAACTCCTCCACGTTTGTGAAGATTACTGCAAGCTCTTGGCTGCTCAACAGCTTCAACGACCGCATCGGGTACTTGAAATCACTGATGATCAGGCTCAGATCGTAGATGTACATGGCTTCAGTATCGATGAGCTCCTTGATGATGTGCTTCCGGTAAGTGAGGAGCTTACGGATGCGGCGGGTGCGTTGCCGAGACATCCTGCCACGATAGAAGGCTTGGATGCGCGTGGCTGCACACGCATCTGCCTACGAATTTTGCATACCTAATTGATTATAAGGTGCCACTGCGCCTGCAACCTCCGAAGCTGTTCAATTGGTGTAGTGGTTATCACGTCTGTCTAACACACAGACGGTCCCAGGTTCAATCCCTGGATTGAACACTTTTTTTAATTATTTATTATGCGGGTGGCCAGGACGCTCTATCGGGCGGCCTCGGGAAAACCACCGCAGGTCAAGCCCTTTTTGCCCGCAGAGTACGGGTTAAAGGAGGACTTCGTGTTGACCAACTACACCAAGATGAAGGGATGAGGCTGCAAAATTCCACAGAACAAGCTGTTAGACTACCTGAAGCGTATACCAACTCCAATCGGAGTGGACACACCAGATGTTTCCACAAGTCGTGTTGGCCCGTACACTTTGGTCACTACCCTCGACTTTTTCTACCCCCTAAACGAGTCGCCTTACATGTTCGGGAGGATTGCATTGTGCAACGTGCTCAGCGACTTGTACGCGATGGGTATCACTAACATCCAGGAGGTATTGATGGTGTTGGGTGTTTCCACGCAAATGTCGGAGTAGGAAAAGGACGTGGTGACAAGCCTCATGATCCAAGGTTATGTTGATACAGCCGTTCAAGCAAACGTCAAAGTGGGTGGTGGTCAAAGTGTTTATAACATGTGGCCGATGCTAGGAGGATGCGCCATAGCGGCAGTAACTGACTAATAGTTCCGTTGGCCGAATAATGCCCAGCTTGGGGATACGTTGGTGCTGACGAAACCGTTGGGAATGAGACTGGCGATCAACACAATGCAATGGCTGAAGACTGACAAGGAAAAGCGAGAGAAAATGCTGAAGGTACTGCCTGAATCAACCATCATCGATACGTTTTATCGTGCGGAAACATACATGGCAACTCTGAATCTGGTCGGTGCTCAACTCCTTCGGAAGTACAAGTCTAACGCTTGTACCGACGTTACGGGCTTTGGAGTATTAGGCCACGCCAACTATCTTGCCCAGGCTCAGAAAAATAGTGTAAAGTTCATCATCGATTCACTTCCAGTTCTCAAAGATATCCACCGATTAGAAACTGAAAAAGTAACGAGCTATAAGCTCTTCGACGGGTATGCTGCTGAGACAAGTGGAGGCTTGCTCGTAGCCCTTAACAAAGACAATGTTGATGGCTTCATCAGAGAGATGCACGAGGCTGGCCTCGACGCTTGGAAGATAGGCAAGGTCGTATAGGGCAACCGAACTGCCGAGATCGCCAAGAACTACAAACTCATCGAAGCTTGATCTGATTGTTGGGCAAAAATCATCGCGTATGAAGCTACGGGACCAAACCTTTTGGCGTCCAGTAGCTGAACCTGCGATAGATGCCTGACTTATGCTTTTGCTAAACTGTGTATCTATATGGGTGTTAATTGCATGCATGTCATCATCAGATAACAAACTTGGCCATGTCCTCGGCAGCAACATCCGCGAAGTAAGGATGCTTCAGTGCCTCCTTCATGGAGATGCGTTTTGCTGGGTCAAGCGCAAGTAGTTTCATGCATAAGTCCAAGGCTGTCTTGTCGAAATTCTTGAAATAGGTCTCAGGGTTCACAGCACGGAACTTGGGGAAGGTGTGCTTAAAGTCGGGCAGCTTGTAGATGTTGGGCCATTCATTGGGAGTTGGGGTTCCATGGAACTGGAAGATCTTGAAGATCTGATCTATTTCGGAATCGCCATTGAACATTGCCTTCTTCTCAACCATTTCGGCGAAGATGCAGCCCACTGCCCAGATGTCAACACCCAGGCTGTACTGCTTCTGGCCTAGCAGCACTTCGGGAGCCCTGTACCACAGTGTTTAAATTTCGTGAGTAAGCGTTTTGATAGGAATGCCGAAAGCCCTGGCGAGACCAAAATCGGCGATCTTGAGGTTGCCCTTCTTGTCGATAAGCAGGTTCTGAGGTTTGAGGTCTCGATGAATGATTCGGCGGGAATGGCAATAGTTGAGGCCATTGATGATCTGGAACATGAACAGCTTGATGTCGTAGGCAGTCATCGTGTGCTTGTTTTCCGATAGGTACTTCTTCAAATCGTAGTCAACATATTCAAACACGAGTTGCAGCTTTTTCTCGGTTGGCACATAGACCACTTCTCTCAGTCTGAATCACGGCAAGCTGTACTCAACGATGTTGGGGTGGGGCTGTAGCTCCTTCAGAATAGAAATTTCCCTCATAGCAGTCGAGGGAACCCCTTAGTCCTCGTTCTCCAACTTGATCTTCTTGACTGCCACGATCTCCTTCTGCACCAGGTCTCGTGCTTTGAACACCACCCCGTATGTGCCCTACCCGATTCGCTCGATGCGCTCATACCTCTCCTTCTTATCGTAGCTCATTTCAAACTCCAACTGACTTATTTAAATATATAAACCCTGAAGGCGGTCCTCATTAGACCTGCCTCCCGGACGGTTACACTATCTTCGGTGTGGTTAGACTTCGGTGCGCTTCGGCCTACCGGTCTAGCATTCGTTTCATTTCTTTTAAGGATTGTCCGATCTCTTGCTTTGCCTGTTCATGTAGTAATCGTAGGACTGCAGCCTTATGCACGACGAGGTCGTGACTGCGCTTAATTGATGTCATTCTTCCCAGCAACGATTGGTTGAGTCTTCGAACGTAATCTGCTGCTTCGCTTAGCATATCCTCGAGTTGACCTTCATTCTCCCTCGATTGTTTGTGGTACTACTCCACCAGTGATAGCAACGCACCGAACCGCTCCTACTCAGTGTTGCTGTGTACCTGCTCCAGCCCCTTCAACAGCATTTCGTCAGCATTGCGATTGGAAGTCCGCCAGTTCACCGGCCGAATATTCTTGAGTATGTTGGAGTTCGGAAAGATCAGACGCAAGTGCTACCTCATCACTGCAAGCTCCTTCAACAGCCAAACTAAAGGTGTCTCGTCGGAATGTCCAGCAACATCCGTGGTGGAGTCATCGATGTCCTTTCGGCTACGAATTCCTTTTTTTGGTTCCTATTTGAGCTTGGCTCGGTCTAGTTTTTTACGTAGGAAGAGGTTCTATCGACGCAGCTGAGCCACTTCCATGTTGAGAGTGTTGATGTTCTATTCGTAGTCTTCCGCACGTGGTGCCTGGCTGAACTACTTGTAAAATTAATACATTGAGGATTATAGATAGTGGCGGCCTGAATACTGGACAAGGCTGCAAGGGTTGGGAGGACAGAAGTTCCGAACAATAATATTTATGATTCCGGGTGTTACTGAGAAAGAGCCGATCGCTGATATCAAACTATCACCTGCAGCATGCGAGACACTGTGCTACAAGGTCATCAATACCAACTTCCCCGAGTACCGGAGATATCCACGGATTGTGGAAGTGAACGCTGGAGCAGACTATTCCTTCGAGCGAGCTCTCTACATATCGATCTTGTAGTTTAAGGTGCTCAGCAGATTATCTTCGCCCAACTTGCCCATTATGTCGGAGTATGTGGGCACACTGAGAGATCATGCACGTGGTGTCGAGAAGCATCAAGAAAATACTAAGCTGTACATCCCTGATGCGAAGGCTTATGATCTGATGAATTCGCTGGAGAAGCTGCTGAATAGTGTGAGTGGCAGTACCGACATAGTCACTCTTCTGACTGACGTGCCCTATATCGACTACCTGATGGTGATGCTAACCAGAAAGATTATCAAAAGCCAAGGATCGCTGAAGCAATCACAGACAGTATTCTCGTGCACTGACAAGATTGTAGTCTCCAACGAAGCCTTTCGGTGCATGGAGGTGGTATTCAGGGTGGTCTTCAAACTCTACCACACCAACCCCGACTTCAAAGAACCACCATTACAAAATGCAGTTTACTTTGGTATTGTGGATGGGTTGTACTTCAGTTTCTACACCTACAAGTCGAAACCTGTCATTAAGCTGAAGGAAGAACGTGACATCAAGCTGACCAGCGTCTCGGAGATCAAAAGACAGGAGCCAACGCAGAATTTGGGTGTAAGTATGAATATGACAGGGAGATCGATGATCGGTCGTCCCTCTATTAACCAGAGCATGCTGATCACCAGCGAGAGGTGTGATTTGTGCAACCGGCAAACTCCTTAGGATGAATGCTTGAACTCCAACTTCAAACGGTTCTGCAAGGCATGCATAATCCACCCGCAGGTCGATCTAAGCATGATTCCCTAAGCTTTGATTCGAAAGTTCGTCAACGATCACCGGCTGGAGAAGCAGATGCCGATCGAGTGCCCAGACTGCCGCAACTACTTCACAATTTTTAATTACGATCATGCGAAAAAGCCAAGCATCGTCCGTTGTAGCAAGTGCTCATCCTTAATCTGCGTGAAGCATAACCTCAACAGCCTAATATGCTTCTGTATGTGCAAGAAGTGCAATATGCCCACTTACCTGGACGACAGGCTACGACTGAAGCTCTGCTTGAAGTGCAAAGGGAGATACTGCTAGAACTGTAAAGACTCCAAATGTACCTGTAGATGTTCCCGCTGCCTCGAATTGGAACGGGATTTTGCCAATCACAAATGCGAGTTGGACAAAGTCTGCCATGAATGCCTCAACTCCTTCAAGAACATGATAAGGTGCAGCTGTGGTGGGCAACTCTGTCGAAACTGTGCACTTCCTCGCATTGAAACTACCGGCGACAAGATTTCCTATCGCTGCCCATATAAATGACTATGATTGCACATATCTCATTTTATTGATGAAAGCTAAAGTAACACAGAATGGCAACCGCCCGACTGACTGCATCCCGCGGTTTGAGGAGCGGCCTCACGCCTACGGAAACTACCCGTCCCTCGCCAGAAGTATAGCATGGTCGATTCAGCAAACTCCTAAGTGGGGATAAGGGCGTTCAGTCAACATGAATATTCCGACGATGGGTCTGAAAATCATTCGGTTCAGAGCCTCTTCGCTCGGAAACAGGAGATACTTGAGAGAGTGATGAGTCCCAACGCCTTCAAGAAACACCTGGCAGCTGAGAGTGTAGCTCGAATTAAGGACAAATTGGCAACTGAGCCAATGTACACGACTTAGCATATACTACGGATGAGGAAATAGGTTGAAGCTGATCACCGGAAGGCAATGGAAGAGTGGTAGCAGTCGGTAACGCAGTATAAACACCGTTGTGAGCAGCTGCAGCACTAGAACAACCTGATGCAGAGTCACCTAGCGAAAGCCAACTCAAAGATCCGTGTGATGTCAATGAGGTAGTCCGAAGCAGCATTGTAACTCCGTAACCACGTTATGATAGCAGATCAGCTGCGTAGATAAATTGAGATGAAGTGCGACTAGAATGAATATCTCGCTGGATTAGTGCGTAGTCTCAAGGAACGATCGCAGGAAGCAGGCTAAGAACGCCAAAATTAGCAACATGCCTTCAACGAAGCTATGGAGCAGATCCACGAGTAGCTGCAGAAGTGCCACGAATCAATCAATAATTTGCAGAGGGAGCTACAACGTCGCGACCTGACAATCCAACAGTTGGAAAGATAGAACAGTGAGAGGTGCGCTGTTAATGAAGAACAATAAATAAAAAGCTTGCAGAGAGTGGTATCCCAAGGAGAGTTCCAGAAGGCATCGACGCACGAGTTACCTTTCTTTGGAACAAGGGCACAGCTGTAGGAGGACTCAAATAAGCTGAGTCGGGAACTGAAGAAGAAGGAATAGGAGTGCACAGTGCTGGAGGAGCGACTATCGTAAACCAGAATTAGACTTGCAGAGGTACTAAAGGAGCTGCAGGAGATGGAGGTGTTCAAACAATAGAGAGATCAATTGGTACTGCGAAACGAGTTTTTGTAGGAGTAGATAATCCAGCAGATGGAAAAGGTAAATCAGGCGAACCTCAGCAAACCCGAAGAAGGTGACCAACTTCATGTGGAGCTATAAATCGCTAAGAGAATGATGGAGGAAGTGCAAAAGGAAAACGACATCATTCTAGAGAAGATTTAGAAGACAAGAGCATTGCTGGATCGAAAGATTGAGGAACTGGAGGAGTAGACCAAACGCAGAATCGAGTTGTAACAGAAGGTAGGGAAACTAGAGGAAGAAAGACAACGAATCTTAGCTTAGAAGCTCTAGGCTACTTCAGCATTAGCGTCTAAGGAATAGTTCGATGAGAATATCTAAGAACTAAGACAGTAGTTGGCTGAGAAGGAGAAGGAGATAAGAGACTTGCATCGCTACTCCAGCCAACTTTAGGACATCATTGAGGAGCGAAAAGACTCCTTAGAAAGGTTGATGACTGCTTCAACTAAAAGAGGCTTGATTGACTGTGCGATCTCGACTAGCGAGACTCTGGACGGACCGCCTTCCCCCAAGTTCTGTGATGAATCTAACCCGTAAACTCAAGACTTCCAGGCAAACTGCTCAACAAACTGTGACTCGCCCTGTGCTACCACAGAAGTCGGCCAATGATTATGCCCCACTATTGATCAGTCGTAGCCCCTGTTGACCCTGTTGTTCTCGTCGATGTACATGCAAGCTGCTAAGCTCTCCAGCACGCTGCTATCCATGTTCTTGAGGATCTTGCCCTGTTCAGAGATGTAACTCAGACTGTTCAGAATCGTGTTTAGCTAGCGAAGTTTAAAGATGTCGTCGCAAATCAGCGGCAATTGGCTGTAGAGTTTCTTGAGAAGCTCGTTATAGTTAGCAGATACACTTTGTTAGCTCTTATCGGTACCTTTTCAAGCCCACGAGGGTGCGTAGATAGGGTGCTTCCTTGCCTTGCGTTGTCACACTTTGCATGCAGATGGTCTCCGACATGTCCACGTTGAAGTCAAAGGTGGCAGGCACAATCTTTCCGTGGTCAGGTCCACTGGGAGCGCGAATGAACACTTTGGATGACTTGTGCTGTACTGTCTCCTCTGGGTTAACAAGAAGAAATCGCACGTTCTCGAACCTACTGCCGAACACTTCGAATAGCTTCTTGTCTTCTTCAGTCAGTTCGAGGTATGAAGTTGCCTTGTAGAAGCCCACCAACTGAAGATTCGCAAGATGGTTGCCTGGATGGTCGGTCTTGATCAGTTAGGTGGTGAGGTCGAGACTTTCCTCTAACATTGCGGTGTCCACAGCGCCTGTAAGCTCATTTTCAGCCAATCGTAAAGGACTCGCAATATTCGCTTTGATTGTGGTCTGATCCTGCACTCCATACAACGCTCCCACCACTCTCAGTTTGTTCTTGCCAAGGGTGGCTACCTTCCTCTTATAGTGGTCAGCGATATTGAACAGAACCAACGGATTCACTATGAGCTTCTTATGTTCAGCCATCTGATTACTAACAATATTAGTTTGGGTGGGATTAACTCCGACCAGAGATTATCTACACTCCGGCTCCGGCGGTCGTCAGCAATCATCAGAAATAACGCTAAAGAACACCCCTACTCCAACAGCCTGCTGCATTGATATGAAGGTTGCATCCAGCTATACCGCTGCCGAAGGGCACGAGTGCTAACCAAATATCACTCTTGGCGATCAAATCACCATTATTTGTTTAGATATGTAAGACAAGAGTCTGATAGAAGCGTTCGAGTGGCAAGCCGTGGCCGAGCGTATCACCTCCGACCCCATAACGGAGAAGTGCCTTAAGGTCAAACAAGAGCGCATCTTCCACTTGAACTCCACCTGCGAACATGAGTACCTCCCCGACGTGAGGGAGTTGTACCAGTGGTTATTCCTGTTTGCGAGGCATGCTGACTTTCGAACGTTCATTACGGGTGATAAGCTGCAGAGGTAAGGTGCGTGCCACTTAGGTATTTCATCGAGGAGTTCTTGCCGCTAGCCATCAAGTATCTCATTCTCAGCAAGAAGTTTAAGCTTGCAGAACTGATGGCACTTACCGAGCAGATCATTCTGGAATCGCTCGACCTCTTCGTCAAGATGATTGGCGAGCTCGATCGCTACCCCAAGTTCGTCAATGTCGCTATCCTATCACTCGAGCATGTCCGCTACTTCTATAAGTTGAACTTCCAAGCCAACTATCTGCACCTCCTGAAGGAACCAACGGAAGAGGAACGCTATGCTAACTTTCACTTCATCGAGGAGCTCAAAGAGGGCTCATTAGTAGACGCCCTCAAGATGGACACCTTCACAGGGATTATGATGTGGAGCCGGGCGATGGTTACTAGAGTTAATACCAATGTACTCGCGGTTAGTTACCTCAATGACAACCGAACAAGTGACCGATCGATGTCGAAGGCCAATATGGAGATCTTCCCGCTAAAGCACTACACTTAAAACAATTTTGAATGGAGATTGGAGCTCAAAGCTGGGGACAAAGTTGATTATTCGGTGGTGGCCAATGTATGGAAGCTCACAACTATCATGCAGGTGAGGAAAACTGAGGACGATGGGCAAACAGTATGCATGCTGGGTTTGAACACAATCGATCCCGAAAGTTTGGAGTGGGTGACTTCCACTTCAGTCAATATCCAACCTCCCAGAATATTCTCTACAGAGGAGGGCGACAACGAGGACCTATTAACCAGCAAGAGGAACGTGTAGGAAAGCAAGACAAAGGACTACAACGATGTACTCCTCACCCGCGGAAAGTTTGAAGGAATTGCGGTCTGCCGTAATTAAATTTCGAAGTCGTTGGACATTGTCCACTTCATCAACCATCTCGAAAGAAAGGGGTTCTTCGAACTGGTCATCAAGAGGTTGGAAGCTACGCCACCTGCACCCATTGAGGTAACTATTGAACTCGTGAGTATCGTGGCTCATGTATGTCGGTTGTTCCACAGGGAATATGCACTGAGCTACCTACCTCGTCTCACTGACAGTCTTGTGAGGTACTTGCTATCGAGTCCCGATAGTAACATTCGCAACTTTAGTAAGTAACGCCTAGATACACTCTTCCTCAGTTTCGACGAGTTCTTCAGTCGTTGTCTCAGCCTTCCGCAAAAGCGTACGAAGAAGTATGAGCTGCAGCCAAGACTAGCTCGAATGTTCATCGATTCGCAGTTCCTCGATCGCAAGCTTAACAGTCTGGCCATCATGACAGACTTAATCAGGCAGGCCCGGTTGGAGGATGATCCTTCGGCGCTGCTGGAGACGATAGAGAAGTGGATTGTGGAAAACAGGATCATCGAAAAGTTGTATCAGGAAGGTACTCACCCAGAGCTTATCTCGCGTTCCAGCGATCTGCTCAAATTGCATCTCAACTTTAAGCCAACTTTGAAGTCGCTCGAGCCTTTGCTAGAGCTTAATGAACCCATCCTGAAGCTCATTGTCGACAACATACAGTACTTCCCTATAGAGTTCCTCAAGCAAGTCGGAGATAGAATAGTAGCGAAAGAATTGCCACTTGACGCCACAACATTAGCCATTGTCAAGGTAGTCGGGGGTTACGAGAAGTGGTTGCTCAGTAAAGGAGGAATGGGATGGGTCGATGTAGTCAAGGAAAAGAGGAACCGAGGCCAGGATATTCTATAACTACTCAACCACCCTTTTCCACTGGTCAGCAAAATCTTCCTGGAGATCATCCGTATCGAATACAAGTTCATCCAGGTGTTCCTCAAATATGCCTGCGAGATTGACTACGCACAAAAAGTGTTAGATGATCCCACGATTGAGACATTCAAAAAGGTCGAGTTTTTACGCCCATACTTCAAGTATGTCACTCGAGTGGACGAGCATGGAATTGACCAGATAGATGCCTTATGGGAACAGGTTATGACCAGCAGCAACCCAAGCAAGCAACTGTTTGACACCTACATGCTACTGCTCGAGCAGGTCGAACCCAACCAGACCGAAAATTTCTTCAATAAGCATTTCACGAAGGTCGAAGATTTGCGACGTGTCACTGTTTGGAGCTTCAACATCTTCGTTAAGCTTGTGGCAAGTCTGAATGATAAGCTTGACGATTCCGAAGCCAACAAAGTGGGGATGTCCGAGCTCATCGTAATGATATTCGAGAACGAGAACCTCGCAGTGACTAAGCGAGCACTTGAACTCATGAGCCACCTTATGGACAAATTCGACAAGGAGGAGACTGGCGCTTTGAAAGAAGGGTTTCTCGAGAAGTGTTTGGCGAGGCTGTATGAGGGTGCTAACTACGAGAAGTACCTATCCATCCTTTCAAGTATCCTCAACGAAAGCGAAAAGGCAGGTAATGGCAATCTAAACCCTGTGAGTCGCCAACTCCCTCCCGAGAAGATGCACATTACCTTTATCAACCACTTTAATGAGCTGAGGAATAAGTTGCACCTCACTGTAAACTCCAACCTAACTCTTTATGAGCTGCGGCATGAAATGGGAAGGTTGGTGAACGCTTATGGTCATGAACTAAAGATGTACTGCGGCGAAAAGCTGCTGGACGAACATTGGAATGCCTTGAGCATTGACTCCCTTCCCCTGGACAACACGATTTCAATCTCCAAGAGACACAAGATTGAAAGGGCTGAACTCACGACCGCAGGCAAGCTTACCGATGACGCGAATAAGATCTTCAAGATGGTGTTCGATGAGTATAGCACAAATGGGCTTATGAGTAAGAATGACTGCAAGCGCCTGCAGAAGCGCATGGTCGGCGATTCTATGATCTTCGTCGAGAGCAAGGTCAATAAAATTTTCCAGAACTACGATGCTGACAAGGATGATCATCTCAAGTTCTCAGAGTTCGTATCGCACTATGAAATGCTTGCAAAGGTCAAGCCAAACAGTGTATGGACTGGACTCGAAGCGTTGGGTGTTAGGGAGGATCTGAGATTGCTGGGGGATGTGCCACTTACCCAACCAGAACCCACCGAGCTGCCAAGATACTTCCTAGTCCACAACGACAGGTTCATGGGGCTATTGTTCGACCTTCTGTCAGTCGAAGGCAGTGTTGCCTAATGTTCATGGTCAATGTTGATGAGGCTGCCAATCTATGCCAACCGCAAGGAATTCGATAAGGCAAATAAGTACCAGTTACGATATTGGTTGTACCTGTTAGATGCTAAATAACTCGTCCAGTCACTAAACAACGATGACCTTCAGAAGGTGCTGGCCAGCGACGACCAAACTCTGGCAATTGGATTGAAAGTGGCCGAAGAGCAACACCTGGAGCTGTCAGCTTAAAACTTCAGTACGCTACTCCGGCGAATCGAAACAATCAACGGAGAAAGTAAGCTCAACAAGTACTCGAGGATCGTCCTCAAGTTTTCCTTGATGATGGTCTCCAGAGCCGTCGACTCACAACCTCTCCTCAAAGAGGAATTCTTAAAGGATAATGCTCGCTTCGAGCGGTTGTTTGTGACCGGTCTAATGAGCTCAAAGCCTGAACTGCGCAACATTTACATTGAGGCAGTTGCCCAAATGTTCGTACACTTCACGCGACAACCCGATCTCTTCAGCATGTTCTTCAGCATTGTCTACATCAATTTTGAGAAATGCAACAAAAAGGATCTTTCACCCGAATACTTTAGCCTGTTTAGCGGGGCACTCGAGGAAGCCCGTACGAATAATCTTTTGCAACAGCTTGGGGGTCACAATATCTTGGACACAGTGGTCAAGGTGTTCCAGGAACATTAGTCAGCTGAGAAAAGCTTGAGCAGTGCAGAGGACCACGTTGCAATCGGTTTTATGAACCTCATCGGGACTTTGCTTACTGGTGATTACTTGCCTAAGGGATTCGTGGGATACCTCTTCAACGAATGTCTATTCCCTCAGCATGGCGACAAATCACATGAACTCAAAAGCACAAACTCGAGGAAAGTAGCCTACGAGTTGATATTCCGGTTGTGCCAAACCGACGCCAGCCAGCTCGACGAGCTCTTCCAAGCAGGCTTCAAGAAAATTTACAAGAGCATTTCCCATGTCAAGCTATCCTATTACTATAAGGAGTTCCGTTCTGAGTACGGTTATGCAGGTATTCATAACCTGGGCTGCATTTGCTACATGATTGCCATGCTTCAGCAATTCTTCCTGACCAAGCCGTTTAGATACTTAGTCCTGATGGCTGACGATGGTGTTGAGGAGAACCTTGTTAAGCATGCAAGCAGGGAAATCGACGACAATCTTTTTCATCAGCTTCAGACAATGTTCGCGAATCTCGAACTCACCGAAAGGCAAGAATACAACCCTGAAGATTTCTGCTTCGCCTTCAAGGACTTCGATGGTAACCCTGTCAACGTTGGAGTGCAGCAAGACGCCCAGTAGTTCCTTAACATGCTATTCGATAAGGTAGAGCAAAGTCTAAAGCCCACACCGTTCCGTCACCTCGCCGACAACATCTACGGTGGTCGTTACTGTAATCAATTCGTTTGCAGTTCTTGTAAGCACGTTATCGAGCGACACGAAAACTTCTTCAGTCTGTCATTGGAGGTCAAGGGTCAGAAGACCATACAGGACAGCTTCAAAAAGTTTATTACTGGATAGGTCATTTCGGACTATAAGTGTGATAACTGTGACAAGAAGTGCGACACTGCCAAGCGTTGTTTCATATCTGGTCTCCCTAACTACCTTATTCTGTACCTACAGCGTATCTGCTTCAATTACGACAAATTTGAGAACGAGAAGATCAACACCAGATGGGAGTTTCCACATTAGCTCAATTTGTTTGACTATACACTTGAAAAAGAGAAGGGGCTGGAGAACTCTAATGACTACGATTACGCTCTCAAGGGAATTGTTGTGCACATTGGGTCAGCAGAGTTTGGGCACTACTTCAGCTACATTAAGACTCCGGAGGGTTCTTGGCTTGAATATAACGATGAAAGAGTGAGGGAGTTTGATCCAAAGGATATTGAGTAGGAAGCCTATGGTGGCGGGATCGGTTGGAGGAAGGACAACCAAAGTGCCTATCTTCTGCTCTACGAAAAGGTGCACAAAAAGCCTTTTGCACTCGAGTTCATCAGTGAGGATGAGAAAAGATAAGTACTTGCTCGATTCGGTCTGTCTGAAATTGTTTAACAGGCGCCAGCATCAATATTGGGAGATTCACCAAGCGGTGTTCGAGAAGAGAAATTGGAGAAACAGGAGGAAGAAACAGAATCCCAACCTGCAGCCATCGTCTCAGTTTCACCCAAACCCATCATCGCAAATATCAACTTGTCAGATGTACAGCAGTTTGTCCCTGAAAAAGCTCGCACACGCATTGACAAAGCCAACGAAGACTTCACCCTGCAGATCCAAGTATCAAGCAGTGAATTCATGGAGTTCCTTTATAAGGTCTCGACTATCGATCCGCCTGCTCACCTAAAAAATGAATTCCTGGAGCTGTGCTATGAGTGTTTCCCTCTGAAGCAAACGATTGGTGATACCCATGTCAGTATCTGTGATGAAATGCCGAAGCGCTTTAACGAACTTATCCGAGGTTGTGGCTGGTACTTCTTTGAAACACAATCGAACAACTGGAATAAAGAGCTCTTCAACATGGAGAAGACAATTAGGGTTGGAACCAAGCGTCTAATCGTCTCGGTCTTGTCTGATATCTTTGAGACATATCCACCAACGGCCAAAGAGCAAGCAGAAGAAACTCAAGAAGAGTTGCATTTAGTTGAGGATGGGGAGATAGTAGAGCCGACTGGAGCAGTTGAACAAGCAACCGGGGATACTGAACCAGAGCCATAAATCGTAGCAAAGAAGGATGATGTCGTTGAGGTAATAGCACAAGAGCCTGAATCCAGTCCATCAGAACCAAGGGTGGTACAACCTGAATAAGAGAAGGCTGAATAAGTAGCGGGAGTCGAGATAATGGATACTGCTGACATCCCGGATAATCCGAGCGATTCTAATGCCCCAGAGGCCTCCGATGAGGCTGAAATTTCGGACGTACCCGAGGCATCTGATGTACCTGACGCTGCCGAAGCAGATGTCGAAACAGCAAAGAAGCCGATGCGAAGGTGTGATAGCAACAATTCCAAGCTTGAGATGGTTTACGAGTACTTGGCTACCTTGGTGGGTCTGATGAAAGAAGAAGTTCAAGATGGTTGGCTTCGTATGCAAGAGTACTTCGAGCTTTGGATTGACCTCATAAAGATCTGTCCTCAAATTCGCGAATTCCTTTCCGACCAAAAGATGACAGAGCTACTATTGGACTATTTGCTGGAAGATAGCTCGCCGTTGAAGCTGATCCCGAACCGCAGAAAGTATGGGGTGCGGCATTACACCTTTAATTTTGAGCAGGCATTCGAGTTGCTCTTTGAACTAATCTCTGAGGAGAAAACCTTTTCGGAAAATGAGCTGAAGTGCTTCGTGAGCTACGTGTTCCTTGAGAAGTTAGTGAAAGCAGTCAGCAAGAAGCCCGGATTTATTTCAAACATCTGCCGAAACAATTCAGTTGTATCTGAGCGGGTTGCGTACTGCATCTCGGAGGGACTCATGAAGGTTACCCACAGTGATGACTCCAAGCCACTAATCGAGAGCATCATCGAGTATATCAACATCAAGGACGATCTGACCGACCAACGTAAGGAGTGGATTATCGGAATGCCGCAACTGGAGTATCATCCAAAGACAATGTCCTATGGAATGTATGCACTTCCAACAGTCTTGGACATCGTCTACGGGTTCTACTCGCCTTTGGGTATCTCTCCAGTCCTTTACATCATCAACTACATGAGAGAGAAGTACGAGCATGTCACTGTGCTACTCACTTCCATGATACTCCAGCTCGAGCAGGACGGATTGTTGAACCTCAACTCCTATCCCAGCAATCTTCCACTGGAACGCAACTATACTTCTTGGATGGAGCGTCAAGTCGACCAGTACTATGAGCAAATGGTTAACCCCAAGGGTGGTCAGAAGATACCAGACAACTACAAAGGCTACGCGACTCGTCTGCACAATCTTTGGTATGGAAGACCAGAGCTACCGCATCCACAGCGTTACTTGATTGGCAAGACCATATCCGAAAAGGAAATTCGATGCACCGACCTGCCCAAATATAATCTGAAGATTATGGAATTTGAGCTCACCTCCTACATTGCTCCAGCTGAGTTTGAGTACAATGGCTAGTTGAAGCACTCCAAAAAATTCCTACACCGTAGCAGTTCCACTTACTTCGCGACGGATCCAGACTTAATCGATAGTTGCCCCAACGCTGAGTTCTTCCTGAGGAGGGGAGTGACAAGCAACGTCATGGACGAACCACTCCGACACGAAGGCGAATCTCCTTTCGACAATGCTTTCAAATGCGACTATATCCGAAAGATCACACTCAAGAATGAAGGATCTGAGCTGCTCGTGCTCATCAAGTTCGTGTCCAGCGGCGACGTAAACAGCCTGCTCCCAATATCCCCTGTCAGGTTCCTTATGAGACCTATGAGCGAGGTCACGATGGTCATCACCAAGTAACTAGCGGAACAGCCTTGGGGCAAATATGAACTGGAAGTGGACGCTGTGCCCCAATCGGGCTCATTGAGGTAACTGCTGCTCTTACTGTAGATTGAAGGACTATCCACAGCAACTGATAACGCCCTACTCCGGCGAGTAGTAGGTTCCCAGCGATGCCGAGGACGACGACAGCTTCACCGGCTACTATACGGGCTGATGAGCTTAATTAACGTGCCATACCGTTGCAGAGTTATAAACTATTGACTACCCTATGTACTTCAAAATTGAATCACGAAAAAACGAGTTTAAGCACGATAGCAACAGCAAACTCATATCGGGTATTGCAGTGGGTGAGCGCCGTGCTATCCTGTTCTACGCGAACGGAAAGTTCTTCGACTACGACTTATTTGACAAGAAGATTCTGTACAGCAGTACTTTGGGCGAACGACCTTTCAAGGGTGTAGCAGTCAACCCACGTGAGATCGTATGCATGCTCTCGGAAAGTCGCAAGGTTATCACCATCAACATCGTCAAGAAGGAGATTACCGAAGTGTGCAAATTACCATTCCAGTCCACTCACGATGAGACGCGTGATCGCAACATCTTCTTCCTGAGTAACATCCACAGCTTCAAGCTGAGCCACTCCTTTTACCTGGAGGAGAACAATGAGGATGAAAATAAGAAGCGTATCGTGTACTTCCCATAGTCCACCAACTACAAGGAAAACCACGTTATGCGCGAGTACGATAGTGCTGGGTTCATCTTCGAGCCGATGGACCAGAGCTATCGTATCGCTGTCTACAAACAACATCCTGAACCAGACAAAAAGTGGGAACTGAGAATCATTAACCTTGCAGCGAACTTTGAGGAGTTGAAATATAGTTTAGAACACAAAGCCTTCACGAACACATGCCTGATTGAGCAGGTTTGGGCAAAGAGTGATCGGTAGATCCTCATCTTCATCAATGGGAGCAACCCTGAGATATTGCTGCTCGATCTATAGAAGACTGAACTTACGGAGTTTCCATTCAAGCTCGGCAAGAACTTCCGAAACATCTGCTTCTACAATCCGGAAAGCCAGGTTGCCTGCCTCACCTACCTTTCCAATGTGAGAATCAAAGGTGAGCTCTATGAAAATTCCCTGGAACTGGTCGATTTGCAGAAGGCGACAGTCATAGAACGCGCTTTCGCCACGCTCAAAGACTACTCGGCAGGTTGGTAGAATGATTACCTACTGGATGTCGCCGCATAAAACAAGTCGGGGAACGTCTCAATCTTCCACACGCGACACTTCATCAAGAAAAAATCAATGTATTTCTATCTGTTGGTAAAAACGGGAATGCTCGACAAGTACGGATAGGGTATCTACAAAGCCCTTGATCTACTGGAATGATAAGTTTGGCTCTATACATCATCAGGATAGTGGTTGGCTTGGCTGGTCGGCGCTTTCCATCAGAGACTCCTTAATTTCTAGGGTGCGTTTCCGACCATAAAGGTAGATGGTGAGTGGGATGAAGACTACGCAGATTCCACCGAATAAGTTAAAGGGTCCGTTACGGTTCGTAAATTCCATCAACAGCGCTCCTATGAAGGTTTGGATGGAAATGCCCAATATGCCCACAAGTGTCTGCAATCCAGTAATGTAACCTCGGTGCTAGGGGGTAGAGAAGGTATTGACAAGATACAGCGATGATGTTAGTAGCCCACTCATACCCAGTCCCAGCAACACGAGACTGATGTACAGGAGAAAAGAATCTGATTTTGTCACGAGGTTGATTGACAAGGTACCAGCGGCTGCCAGTGACAACATTGTGATGATCATATACTTGATGTTCTTGCCACGCTGGAAAAGCAGTCCATAGAAGATACAACTGACCATAATTACTGCATAGGCAATCCCTGATAGCATGGAAGCACGGATGCTTGAGGGTTCCCACTGATCCTTATTGTGGTTGAAGGAGTATGTCCACAGCACGAGATACAAGCTCAGTAAAATCGAGTCAGCTCTGGCCAGGAACGCACTCATATACCCCAGAGTTATCTAAGGAGTCTTCAGCGACTCCTTTCCGACTTTCAACATTTTCTTAAAGGTACGATCGGGGCGGCCAAGCTTGCCGCTTAAGTAGTAAGTGTTGCCTGGCTTGAGGCATCCAATTGTGTAAGTCATCCCTGAATGAAACCGATTCTTACCAACCACGAAGGTAACGGCCGCAGCTGACAAGTACTGCACCTTAATCTTTTCTCCGACATCGATGTTCTTAAGCAGTGTAACGTTGAGCTCGGCTGATGCCAAGGCACCGAAGGAGCTCATAAGCACGAGGATAGCCGAGCACGTGCCCTTGCTGTTATTGTGAACGTAGTCAGCAAGTAATGGCACCACAGAAATCGCAATTGCACCTGTATAACACTCTAAACTACCAATTGCATAGAGTACTCTAACCAGCACATACTGGTAGTACTCCATACAGAACGGCATGACCGAGATGGCGAGAGTAAGTATGAGCACGCCCACAAGGTTGACTTTGCGGCGACCCACCCTATCGGTAAGGTAGCCAAAGAAGGGAGCCGCAGCGATCTTGACGATGATGTCACAGCCGATGACGAACGAGTTCTTGAAATTTTCTATGATGGTTTGGTCAGACTCAATGGTAAAGTTCTGCTTGAGCAGCATAGGCTGCAGCAGGTCCACACTCACAAACACAAACGACAGCAAGAAGTAATGCACTAAGCAACCCAAAAAATTGCGGCTGCTTATCTACTAGTTCAGTGAGATCTTCTTGAAACATACCTTTTGAGGCTCCTTGTCCGTTGGCTAGCTGGCAGGCTGTTGTTCGATGGCTTCCATCCCGATATCCTCAATTAATTATTGATAAAGTTTCCACCAGGAAATATTTCGGGTAGGTTGCTGCTGGTCGCCTTTTGGCCGAGTTCAGATGTTGTGTTGCATGCTTCAGCAGCTAACACCAACTCTGAGTGGATTGTTGAATATTTGGTGTAATAGATTAGTTGATGTCGTCATTCAAGAATAGCACTCCACACCGGAAGTACCGGGAAAGAGCGCAGCCGTAAGCTCGCGAAAAGCTTGGGATATTGGAGAAGAAGAAGGACTACAAACAGCGTGCCAAGAATTACCACGATAAAGAGAAGCGGCTGAACGACCTCCGGTTGAAGGCAAGTTTGAAGAACGAGGATGAATTCTACTTCCGAATGCTCAAGGGCAAGAACAAGGACGGCGAACATATTGAGTTGGACTCAGACGAAAGCGACTTGGATGAACGTGAGTACCGCACTCAGCTGAAGTCAAGCAACCAAACCATCGTGACGATGCAACGCTCCATCGAAGCCAATGTACGTCGCAAAAGTTATTCAGAAACTCTAGCGGTTGAAGTCTGAGCTGCATCTCACTGAGCTACCCAAGTGCAACACACACAAAATCTTTGTGGAGGACGAGCAATAGTTGAAGTAGTTCGATGTTGCTGGTTACTTCAATACTGTGCCGGAGATGGTGGAAGGGCACCACAGCAACATGCTAACCAAACAACAACTGTAGCAGGAATAGCTGGACGAACCACCCTCATCGTCAGCTTTGAAGGAGCGATATAACAAGTTGGCTGAGACTATCGAGAAGGAAGCAAAAATGAAGAAGATGATGCTCAAGCTCCAGCACGAACGCAACCTGCTCAGCAAGGATCGCCGGCGTATAAAGAAGCAAAAGGACGGAAGCACCTTCCGGAAGTTCTTTATGGAACGGAAGCGCTGACAGAGCTACTCGTTTGCAGCAACTATACAAATCATTGTTCGCAGACAGTCACCCAGCCTGGTCGGGGACGATCGGCCCAGAGCTCCATCAAAGATAGGTGTGGTTTCTTTCCGGTGAACTCCATGGCCTTTGGCAGCAGAGTTTATATCATCTTATAAATGTAATTCTTCGTCCGCATGTCGCATGAGACGTCCTGTTCGCTCACCAAATCGAACAGCACATCGCAGGTGCGTTGGTGCCTCAGCTCCAGGCTTTCAGGGGTGTTCTAGAACTTAGCCATCAACTACCTTCCGGAACATCAGTAGAGTTCGCTTCGACTTCTTAAAGTAGCGGCTGTTCTGCTCCAGGATTATCCTGCTACCGTCCAGGGTACTGCACAACCGATCCATATTGTCGATGAACTCATCCTTGGATTTGAGCTCTTCGGTGGAGGCATGGCTGCTCAGCTATTGCTCAACCTGTTTGTTGCTCTTGTGGGTGAAGAGCCTGCTCATTTCTGCATTACCCTTATCCAGAGATAGGTAGATGATCTGCAGGTTCTCGATGTAGACGAATTCCTTCTCGTGCATGATGTCCATGATCTACGACATCAATTACTTTTCCGACCAGATGAACACGATGCCCTTCGACATCAACACCTTATCCTGCAGATTTAGCCTTTAGAATTCCTTGACGGTGTAGCCATGAGGATTCTGCTCAGTGCGCCACTTGATATTCACGAAAAGGCCTTGGATGCCCTGTCCGTACTTCGATAAGTTTGTTGTCATCATGTTCTTAACACGGTGTAGGCTGCGCATAGCATGGCACTTACGATTGGTTGGAGGGTACTTACACAGTCTAGCTAAAGTTCTCATAGCGCTTCCACTCGAGAAGGTTGGAAATTCGGTTGCAGTTGCTTTGTTGGTCGAACCTGTACCTCTTTTTGGATGGTCTAGGCCCCGAAGTATAGTCGTCCGAGTCGGTTCGTTGACGTCGCTTGCCGGTCTTAGGTTCGTAGTCATCCTGAGTTAACCCGCCTAGCACCTCGAAATCGGCGATTCGAGGTTTATTACATCAGCCATATCGAGGTTGCCACAATCTTCATGCCTGCCCATCGCGATAGTGAGATAGTCGAACCTGCATCACAAATCAGCAACTTGAGAGGGGTCCTGGCGCGGTTGCTTCTGCGAACTTTTTAGCCTTCTGCTTCGGTAAAGGGTTAGCGTGTCGGGCGCTACATAATCCACCATGGAGCAATGGAAAAGGAAGGGGAAGTGTGCTCACCATTGGCTGGGCAATATATTTTAAATAAATAAGGAGGGATATTAAATTAAGGTGGTGCCGGCTTTAGAGGCAGGTGCGGTTGTCCTCCTGTGAAAGCCTCTGCCATCGGCGAAGGACTTCTTCAATGATCCAAATGATTGAATACAATTACAGGCAACTGTCTGCTCAGGGAAGTACCAACCTATCCCAACACTCACCGGCAAACGATAGCAGTGAAAGCCCAGGAACCCACGAGCAATGGTCACTGCTGAAGCTCGCAGCCATTAATACAATATCTAATTATGCATTGAGCAGAATCTCTGAGTATGGTCTCGGCTTGCCTATCGAACAGCTTCCAAGAGGTAGAAAGCCTATAGGGCCCGACCCATTCACCACAGCGCTCAGTACATTTTGTCAGCGCACTGACCGTTGATCGCCCCACATCTGGAAATGCCAACCATTGCGCAGACCAGCAGACCGAGGTTGACTATTCTAATGACTGCAATAGAAGACAAACTACGTGTGTTTGCGACTTAGCTGATTCCATCGTACTTGAACCTCTTGACAAGGTTAAAAATGTACAAGAGGAGGTAGCAGCAAGTAAGACCAGTTTAGAAGGAGTAGGGAGCAAAGCACATGACGAAACCTACTGCTAAAGCATGCTCACCGAAGCTCTGCATAAATGTCGTCTTCCACAGCTGAATGACCTTGGGAAGTTACCTGATGGTCACGGGTAAGCCCATTAATGGTCTCGTTATTCTCCTTCTTATCCTCGAGCCTGAGTTTGTTAATGCCGCGAATAAGCACGAGATCGATGACTACGTATATGAGGAAGACGAGCATAAGCTCTGCCATCATCACCTTCCTCACGATTGTCACGTTGAACTGGTCTTTAGGGCGAATGGGCCACAGAGGCGAGCAGGGGTTGAGCAGGTACATCCGATTTCTTTATTGATTTGAAATGTCATTGAAGCTGATGGTGATGCCACACTGAATATATTAATATCATGCTGCTCACCATCTCCAAGCGGGCAGTGCTGAGTATTGCGAACCGCCAAGCATTCGCCAGTGGTTCAGTCAATACGGACCACAAGAAGCCGGAGGAGGACAAGCCAACACCCAAGTTTCCGCAGTGGAATGAGTATCTGAGCAAGCCTCCAGTCAAGCCCGATCCCTTCGCTCTATACAACATCATGAATACCAAGCCGTATGCTCCATAGTGATGCAGATTCAGCTTCAGTCCCTTTATCAAGTTCCTGTCTAAACTACCGAGTCACAGCGAAACGGAGCTAACCAGCGACTTCGTTGTTCCACCGAAGATCCATGAAAACAGCGTGTTCGTTTACCAGTCAGTGTACCTCGCCGAGTGGGTAAGCCACAACCGATTGTGTAGTTCAAAATTCTGCGCAGCTGTGATGCGATCATCCTAGCGGCGTACCTTGCAACCTGCACCTACCCAATTGCGTTTGCGCTGACTGTCGGCGCTCATTACTTCGGTTGGGCAAGCGTAAGCTATCGTGCTATTGAAGAACTCTTTCTATCGAACTGCTCGGCACTTTGTGATTAGAATGGATGTGCTTCCACATATCGAGTCCATCGCTTTCCAGAAAGTTCAGATGTTCGGCACAATCAAGACTATCGTTGTTCCCATCAGTCAGTTGGCATACGAACCAAACCCTGAACCTGGAGGTACCAACATCCCATATTCAGACAATATTTATTGGAAGTCCAACAAATCATCCATCGATAGTAAGCTGGCATTCCGCAACACGGTCGACGGCTAGTTGTTTTTCTTTGATCGGGAAGGCTTCTGGAGCGAAGAGGGACTCAAGCACCCTCTGATATATTGATGTAATTGGCATCTATTAATTAACGAGTTCAACATGGAGAAGAAGAGCCTTCAAGAACTAAC
>ERZ724508.610-NODE-610-length-24599-cov-4.936400_pt1 | contig 24599 bp, 23 predicted proteins | sample MGYA00376041_ERZ724508 | MGnify/ENA primary metagenome ERZ724508 (study PRJEB28724, sample SAMN07190887) | wastewater metagenome | isolation source: effluent of sewage treatment plant in Hong Hong | place: USA: Christiansburg, Virginia | collected 2016-03-01 ...
CTGAAGGAAATGTCAAAAAAAAAATTAAAGAATCAGAAATAATAGATCTAACAATTGAAAAAGAACAAATTTTGACTACAGAAGTTAAAGAATCCGAAACGATAAAAAAATGAAGAGAACCAGACATAGAAACAAAGATTTTGATGGAAGTATTGCAGTGCAGGAAAAAAGTAAAAAGAAAAGAAATTTCCTTATACCTTCATTAACTTCACCTATATTTTTTATTATTATTTGTGCATTGGTTGTCGCAGGGGCATTTTACGGGACTAAAAATATAAGTCCAAAATCTAAAAAAATTGATTCTATAAATTCTGAGTTTGTTAATTTGAATTCTGTTTCTGACTCATGGAGTTGTCCTTATTTAGTATCAAATAGTACAAGTGTTGATAATCAAATAATTTATTATAATCCAAGCGATAAAGAGGCAAATATAACTGTTCATCTATATAATTTGGATGGCAGTTTACTCTCTTCAAAAGATTTCAAATTAAAATCAAAATCATCTCTATCGGAGTTGGTTTCAACTTATGGAGAGAATGTTAATGCTTCTGGTGTTATTGAAAGTTTCGGCTCACCAATAGTCGTATATAGAAATATTGTTTTATCTGATGGTCCTGAGGTGTTGCCTTGTGTAAAAAATCCTAAGGATATATTGGAATTAGATAACTTAACCACTGCCCAATATACCAATACAACTTTAATTTTAAATAATCCTTTTAGTGCAGATGTAGTAGTGGATGTAAATGCTCGACTGGTGGATAATACTCAAAGTCCATTCAAAGTACTATTAGACGATGCAAAGGCTATAGTTATTCCTGGTCATGGACGCGTTGATATTGATGTACAAAAAACATTTGGCCGATATCCAATGATAAATTTAACAGTGCAGACAAGGAGTGGTTTTATCTCTGGTGAAGCAATAGTTAATAAGCAAATTGCTAATACTTCGAATGGTCAAACTATAGTCACTTCATCATTATCTAACTATACGAATGACACGATCTACATATTTGGTAATTCACCTTTAACAATATATGCACAAAGTAATTTATCGAAATCAGCTGCCTTAGATATTAAAGCTTATGGTACTGACAATAGGACAATAGCAACTCAAGAACAATCTATAAATGTTGGATCAACAATATCAATAGCTGATCCTGGAGTGGAGTTTGGCTTTCATGTTGTCGAAATTATTTCAAACGCAGGAAAAATAATTACTAAAAATGGTGCATCGAATGATGAAGTATTAGCGCAAAATAGATCGTCATTTGTTTCTTATGTTGGTAGTTTTACAAATAATGAGACACTTAGCGCAAGTACAGTGACATCGTTAACTTCTAAATCTATTGTATTAGTTGCTAGAGACAGCGATACTCTTGGATTATTTAATCCATCAACAAAAACAACAAAAGTAAATGTGTCATTTATCGATACAAATATTAAACAATTATCTTTTGAAATAGGACCAAATAGTTTTTTTCGATATGTCCTCAATGAAGTTGACCTAAAGCCCGGTGTTGTCGTCTTAAGCATAGATTCAACACAAGATTTAGTTGCATCAAGTTCGAGAATAGGACTTTCTGGCATAACTAACGGAGTGTATATTAAAAAATGATTTGGATAGTTTATATTGTAATAGTTTTATTGTTAATCGCGGTATTTCTGTTTGCTTCTAGGAGAAAAGAAACTAATGTTCAGGTAACTAATTATGAGTTGCCTACTTATATTGATATAACGGATATTAAGTCCAATAGCGAAGACTTTTTCGTCATAATTTTTTCTTCAGAGAACTGTGATGGCTGTAAGATAGTTTTAGAAAAAGCAAAAGTATTAGAAAGTAATTCAGTTGCAGTAGAAGAAATTTCATATCAAACAACTCAAGGCAAAAAACTCCATCTAAAATATCAAATAGAAGCTGTACCCAGTTTACTTATAGTTGATAAACATGGAAATGTTATAAAAACATATATGGGTAACGTAACAGCTACAGATTTATGGGCAGCAGTCGCACAAGCTCGTGGTTCAGAATTAGGTTGTACTGATTCTGGAAGTTGTACTTCGCATTAAGCTTATATGATTAATTAGTAGTATCTACATCGATTGAAGTTATTGAATTAGCGCATTCGCGACCCATAGCCTCGTCGACTAATTGGCCAACTTCTTCACCACTAATTTCTTCTTTTTCAACAAGAGCCCCCGCAATAGCATCTAAACCTTTACGGAATTCTTTCAATACCTTATGTGTTCTGACTTCAGATTCTTTAAGGATCAATGATGCTTCATCGTCAATTAATTTAGCTGTATCATCAGAATATTTCTTTGAGCTCATCATTTCATCGCCAAGAAAAATGGAACTTGAACTACCCCAAGCCATAGGTCCTATCTTGTCAGACATACCCCATTCTTTTACCATGGATTGTGCAATATCAGTAGCTCTTTCTAAATCATTTGAAGCACCAGTGGATTGATTATCAAATACAGTTAGTTCAGCACCACGTCCAGCTAACATAACCATTAATTGGTCAAGCAGATAGTTTTTGTTATATGAATATCTTTCCTCTAGAGGTAATTGTTGGGTCATACCTAAAGCCATACCAGTAGGAAGTATTGTTACTTTATGAACTGGGTCAGCATTTTTTGAAAGATATGCAAGCATTGCATGTCCACCTTCGTGATATGCAGTCAATTTCTTTTCATGCTCATTCATTAAAACCGAAGGTCTACGAAGACCCATTAGAACTCTATCAATAGCTGAATTGAAATCTTGGTAATGAACTTCATTCTGTCCACGTCTAACAGCATGTAAAGCTGCTTCATTAACTAAGTTTGAAAGATCTGCACCACTCATTCCAGGTGTTGCTCTTGATAATGTATCAATATTTACATCGTCAGCAATCTTCTTTCCAATAAAATGTACTTTTAGTATTTCTAAGCGTTCATCTTGTGTTGGAAGAGGGACAACTATTTGTCTATCAAAACGTCCTGGACGCAAAAGTGCAGCATCAAGAATGTCTGGACGGTTAGTAGCAGCCATCATCACAATGCCTTCGCTAGTTTCGAATCCATCCATTTCAGCGAGCATCTGATTCAATGTTTGTTCACGCTCATCGTGTCCACCACCAACACCTGCGCCTCGTTTTCTACCTATAGAATCAATCTCGTCTACGAAAATTATTGCAGGCGCACTTTTTCGTGCCATTTCAAAAAGATCGCGAACTCTAGCTGCACCTACACCAACAAACATTTCCATAAAATCAGAACCAGTAACAGAAATAAACGGTACACCAGCTTCACCAGCAACAGCTCTGGCAATAAGAGTTTTACCTGTACCTGGAGGCCCTACTAATAGAACACCTCTAGGTATTCGAGCACCAATATCTTTGAACTTTGACGGATTTTTTAAGAAGTCAACAACTTCACTAATTTCTTGTTTAACGGGACCGTATCCAGCAACATCCTTAAATGTTGTTTTTGGATTTTCGCTGTTATATATTTTTGCTTTAGAACGTCCAACGTTCATAACCGAGCCCATTTGGCCACCTGCTCGTTTAGAAACAAATAAGAATAATCCAATTAGGATTGCTGACATGATAATAAAAGGCATCCAATCAGCTAAGAAATTTGAACTCACTTTCTTATAACTAAATTTAACTTTTGCATCTTCAATTAGCTTTAGATCTCTTTCAGAAATATCTTGAAGTGGACCGTCGGTTTTATATTTAGTGTATTTATCAATTTTAGTTTTTAAATCACCCTCGATATTTCCTGATGCAGGCTCATATATCGCAGATTTTATCTTTCCATTTTTAACAAGAGTTTTAAAGCTTTCCTTTGAACCAGAATATTTTATAGATTTTATATCTTTGCTATTTAAAAGAGAGCTAGATGTTGAGATAAGGATTATTGCAAATGTAGCAATGGCCACCCAAGCCCATAAAGAAGGTTTCTTGCTTGTTGGTGGTTTGGGTAGTTTAGAACTCTTTTGTTTCTCGTTAGAAGGTTTAGTAGGCTTTTGGGGTGTAGGTGGGTTGTTTGACATCGGTTCCTTTTTGAATTTGTCTTAGAGTCATTTTAGGCGTTAGTCGCGCGCTTGGCTCGAGTTTAAAGACTTTTATGTAAAATAGAATAAGAATAAGTGTCTATTCGCTAACTATTTTTTTCATACTTTGAATATAAAACCATTTAGATCGAATAATATTTCATATATGGAAAATATAAGTCATGATAATATTCAGTTATCAGATAAAAGCGAATCAAAGATTCCTCGATTTGGCACACTAGCTGGAGTAGGCGCAATTTTGACCTATTTGCTTGCCTCGCTTCCACTTGTTGCTATAGCGGGTTTAATTGTTGCTTTGAATTCTTCAAAGGAAAATGGTGTAAATAATGATTTAAGTTCATCGGAAGTATCAAATAAGATAAACGATTTAATTGCCAAACCCGGATTTATTATAGCAATTATTGCGGCAAATTGTATAGGTCTATACATATGGGTCTTTCTTGTATCAAAGATCCGTGGATCTAAAAATATAAGAGATGATTTTGGATTACATTTTACGAAAAGTGCGTGGTGGTTTATTCCAGTTGGAATAGGATTGCAATTATTAAGTCTCATATTGTCCTTGCCAATATCATTATTAAAAGATAATCTTAAAAATCAAGATGTAGCAGTTGGCCTAGTTTCTGCAAAAGGGGCTATTTTATTCCTTTATTTTTTATTCGTTGCCTTAATAGTTCCTTTTACAGAGGAGCTGTGCTTTCGAGGAGTATTTCTTCGTGGCATATTAAGACGTTATAAGCCTATTCTTTCAATTCTTATATGCGGGATACTGTTCGCTTCGATACATTTATCGGATAAAAATGCATTCTACGGATTTTCCTCATTAATGATTATAGGTATATTCTCTAGTGCATTAACCGTTTATAGAGGCAGGATCGATGCTTCAATAGCGTTACATATAGGGTTCAACTTAACAGCTGCAATTTTCTTAGTAATTACATAAATTTGATAATTAATCATATTTTTTATATTTCTTCGTCAAAGCTAAAGGTTTTTCTGATAAATGACGATTATTCGTATATAAGTTCCATATTGACCATAGGAGAAAATTATGCGCTGTCCAAACTGTAAAAGCGATACATACGTAGAAATAAACATGCATTTAGGTGAAAAAGATGTTGCATTTCGTAGATGTGGACGTTGTGAGACACAAAAATGGGAAAGTCAAGATGTAGATATTGACTTAAGCGAAGTATTGGTTTTTGCGAAAGATCTCGAATCTTAAAATATAATTCATTCTAATTATAGAATTTTATTGGCTTTGTCGTTTTACGTGGCTATAATTCTGTAAAATGGTGAGTGGCCAAAACCAAACAAGATATCAAACAAAATTACAAACAAGATTTCAAAAATAGTTTTAATAAAATATTTAGTCGACCTATTCTTTTTTATAAAAGAAAAGCTAATTTATTAGATACTAACCCGATTGCTTTTGCGCTTCAATCGATAACAGCTTTTGGTGTATTTGGATGCGTTGTCACAGTATTAGTAGCTGTACATCCAAATTTAATTTTACATGACAGTACGCCCACCGGTGGAGATATGGGTGCCCATGTGTGGTGGCCTGCTTATATGCGCGACATATTACTTCCAGCTGGAAGAATCTTCGGTTGGTCTATGGACTATTACGCAGGATTCCCGGTTGGGCAATATTATTTTCCTGTTCCTGCTGTGATGATTGCAATCCTGGATATTATCTTTCCATATAATGTTGCATTTAAAATTGTTGCTGTATCTGGTTCTGTTATTTTGCCTTTAGCTGCATATGTCTTGGGGCGTGCCATAAAAGCTTACCGTCCAATACCTATGTTGATGGCTTTTGCTGCGATGATTTTTTTGTTTTTTCAAGGCGATCCAAGGAGTTCTAGTCCATCGGTTAATTCATTGTTAGACATCAAAGGTGCGGTTGGTAATCAAAGAATCATGGGTGGTCCATTAGTCTCAACTATGGCTGGCGAATTCTCCTTTTCGATATCGCTTTGTTTTGCATTGTTTTTCTTAGCAGCATTTTATACAATGATAAGAGATGGAAAATACCGAGTTACTACTGCGGTACTTTTAGCTCTTACTATAATGAGCCATTTAGTTGTGGCGATATTTGTTGGTCTGGCAGCAATAGTATTTTGGGGATCATATTATATTTCTACAAAGGGTTTCAAAAAGGTATTTGGATATATGCTCTTGTTATGGATAGGTATTATTACCATGTCTATTGGAGCAATAGGTCGCTACTTTTTTGATCATAAGACTGACTGGCTTGTGTATCTAGTTTTTCTATCATCATTTATTTTGCTTGTAGTTTTTATTTATGGTTACAAAAGACGAAAAGGTGCTAAAGAAATAATCAAGGATGGGTATCCTCTTGTTTTAGGATTATTACTTTCTAGTATTTGGTTTTTACCTTTATTGGCTAGGTTTTCTTATACTTCAAATATGAGATATACGAAAGTTACTAACGATCCAGCGACAAAAGTTAACGAACTTTTTGAACTTTATATAACTCCGCGTTATATGTTTATAGCAGTATTTATACCAGTTGCCATTGGCTTTATCTTAAGTGCAACATTATTAAGAAAGCATATAATCCCATTAATTTTGACCTCACTCATGATGGCAACGGTTTTTGCTCTATGGCCAGAAGGTCACGCCTGGAACTTAAGATTCTTACCATTTTGGTATTTATGTATTTATTTCGTTGCAGCTGTAGGTATCGGAGAATTAATTAGGGTACCTGCAGAACTATTATCTTATTTTGGGCGTAAAACTAGAACTAAAATAATGTTCAAATTGTCAGGAATTTATCAGATCGTAATTTTAATCTTCATAATAGCCATGACACTTGTCTACATTGTAGGATTTGGTTCAAAAAGTATTGGTCCCGATGGAGTAGATCACCGAGCAATTCAAGATAAGCGCGGTGCAGGTGTTGATTGGTCAAAATATAATTTTAACGGATACGAAAATCTTCCTGACTATAAAGAATTCAAAGCTTTAATGGACACCATGGCTAAATTAGAACCAGGTCGCGCACTTTGGGAAACAACACAGAGCGGTTATGGGACAACTCTGGCTTTAATGTTGTTACCGTATTATACAAACCACCGTATTTCTTCAATGGAAGGTTTATACTTTGAGGCCAGTGGTACTACTGCATATCATTTTCTAAATGTTGCTGAAGTTTCAAAGCAATCTTCTAATCCAATGGCCTGGCCCAAATGCGAAAAGAATAAAGATCTTAGCCTTGTAGACCCTAATTGTATCGATCAGTATTATGGCAATATTGCTGATTTTGATCGTGGTATTGATCATATGAAGCTTATGGGCGTGAGATACTATATGGCTTATAGCGAAGATACTAAAGAGTTAGCTAAAACAAACAAAAATTTGAAACTGGTTGCAGAAGTCCCAGATATGCCAGATGCCATAGACCAACAAACACTCGATTATTATAAGCAAAATAAATTACCATTACCTGATCCTATTTATTCTGTACCTAATGGTTGGAAAATTTATGAGGTAGTTGGTTCTTCGGTTGTTGAACCATTAGCTATTGATCCAATAATTGTTTCTGATAAATCTGATAAGTCCGACTGGGTTCAAAGTGGTAATAGGTGGTTATATGATTGGTGGAATTCCTATACCAAATACCCTGTATTCTTAGATCATGGACCATCAAACTTTAAAAAAATGACAGCTGATGATGCTTTAAAGGATGTATTATCTGCAAAAGAGCAAAAAACAGTTAGTAAAGTAAAAGTATCAAAAGTTCAATTGAAAAATGATTCAATAAGTTTTGATGTTGATCAAATTGGTAAACCAGTTCTAGTGAAAGTATCTTATTACCCAACATTTCAGGTTAGTGGTGCAAAAGAAATATATCGTGCAAGTCCAAACTTTATGGTTGTGGTTCCAACCTCTAAACATGTAAAAATTCAAATAGAGCGAGATGCTATTGAATGGATATCAATTTTCTTATTCTTCCTAGCAGTATTTTTACTAGTTTTGATTAAAACAAAGAAACCTTTAATTTTTATAAAAAAAGCATTCAAATAACCATTTTTCTTCAATTGCCATCGTTCGTTTAAGGCCAATTAGACTGATTGTAATGAAATCTGAAGTAGATATAAAAGACAGTGTAAAAAAAGTATTTAAGGCATATGATGTTAGAGGTCTATTTCCAGGGGAATGGGATGATGATATTGCAAGACTTGCTGGAAATGCATTTGTTCAATATCTAAATGCGGAATCTATTGTTATTGGTCGAGATATGAGAAATTCATCTCCTGTATTAGCAAAAGCATTTTGTGAAGGCGCCATTATGGCTGGGGCAGAAGTATTTGACATTGGTCTTGCTTCAACAGACATGCTTTATTTTGCTAGTGGACATTTAAATATGCCAGGTGTCATGGTCACAGCATCGCATAACCCTGCTCAATATAACGGCTTAAAAATGTGCAGACAAATGGCAGCTCCAATTGGTGAAGACTCGGGGCTATCTCAAATTAAAGCCGCTGTTGAATCAGGTATTTTGGTACGTCATGAAATCCCTGGTGAACTAAAAGAAATCGATTTAGCTAATGAATTTAGAGACCATTGTTTATCATTTATTAATCCAAAAACAATAGAAAACTTAAAAATTATTGCTGACACTGCAAATGGTATGGGTGGCTACGTTGTTCCGAAAGTTTTCGACAAACTTAATTGCAAAATTGAGATAATGTATGGTGAATTAGATGGTTCTTTCCCGAATCATCCAGCCGACCCTTTGCAAGCAGAGAATTTAAAAGACCTTCAAAACAGAGTTGTCGAAACCAGTTCTGATATTGGTTTAGCTTTTGATGGTGATGCAGATAGAGTATTTCTTGTCGACGACATGGGTCAAACTATGGGCGGCTATTTGACTGTTGCAATGGTTGCACAGTCATTACTAAAGAAATTTCCAGGAGAAACAATTGTTTATAATCTCATTTGTTCAAAAGCTGTCCCAGAGCTAATAGAAAAGTCCGGCGGTATTGCTCATCGTACACGTGTGGGTCATAGTTTTATAAAACAAGTCATGGCTGATACTGGCGCAATATTTGGTGGCGAGCATAGCGGACATTACTATTTCCGCGATAATTATTATGCAGACTCAGGATTGATAGCAGCACTTATGGTCCTTGAATTACTTGCTGAATCGGAAAAAAAACTTTCTGAATTGCGTAAAGAATTTGAACCATATTTTCAAAGTGGCGAGATAAATTCTGTTGTAAAATCTGTGCCAAAAAGTATCGAGAAGGTTACTAAATATTTTTCTAAAAACGAAATCGATAATTTAGATGGGCTAACGATTAACGATGGAAATTGGTGGGCAAATATTCGTCCGAGCAATACTGAACCTCTTGTGCGGCTAAATGTAGAAGCGCATAGTGACGAACTTTGTCGAACAAAAACACGTGAGATTTTAGAGATTATACGAGGCGAACAGTGAGCGACCCGAAATTGCTTACTTCAAATAAATTAGAAGATACTTTACTAGATATAATTGTATGTCCAATTGATAAACAGCCATTAATATATTCCTATATCGACGATATAAATAGTCCGATTCTGGCTAATATTAGAATTAATAGATATTACGAAATAAAAGATTCGATACCTATATTGTTAGAAGAAGAATCTATAGATATTAATAATAATGAAATAGAAATTTTGAAAAGGAACACTATCCGTACTACCGGAAAGTAAATTAAAATAGCCAATAAGATTAGGGTAAAGGAAAAAATGACTGAACAACAAATTATAGATTCAATTGATTATTTTGGGATGGTAAAAGGTCTTCCAGAGCAGTTTATTACTGCATTAGCTTCAGCTGATAAAGTTGATGTTTCACCAATTGATTCATCAAAAATAAAAAATATAATCGTATTAGGGCTTGGTGGTTCAGGTGTTTCTGGCGATGTTGTACAAAGTGTTGTTAGTGATGAATGTTCAATTCCAGTAATTGTATCTAAGCACTATGAGTTACCAGCATTTGTTGATGAATCAACTTTAGTTATAGCTGCTAGTTATTCTGGCGATACAGAAGAAACTTTATCTGCATTTTTACAGGCGCGCGAATGTGGTGCACAAATAATTTGTGTAAGTTCAGGCGGTAAATTAAAGGAATATGCACAGCAATCTGCTTCAATAGTATATTACCCAACTCAACAGAATCTACAACCTCGTGCTGCTTTAGGGGCTATGTCTTCACCAATCTTTACTGCTTTAGATAAATTAGGTATTTATAATGGTGGAATAGAAAAATGCCATCAGGCTGTATCTCAATTAGAAAAACGAAAACAAGAATGTCAAGACTATAACTCGTCTAATGTTGCAACTGATTTAGCAAAGAAAATCGGTTCAACTATTCCTATTTTTTATGGTGGAGATGCACTAGGTGCTGTTGCTGCATATCGTTTTAAATGTGAAGTTAACGAGATTGCTAAATCGCCTGCATATAATCACTATTATCCAGAACTTTGTCATAATGAAATTGTTGGGTATGGTCAGCATGGAGATGTCACAAGGCAACTTTTGACACTTGTTGAATTACGCAATGACTATGAACACCCGCAAACTATTCGTCGTTTTGAAATAACTAGAGACCTTATTCGAGAGACACTCGTGGATGTTTTAGAATTTAGAGCACAAGGAGATAATAAATTTGCCCAGCTCTGTGATACCTTCTATGTAGCATCTTTTACTTCAGTATATATGGCTTTCGACGCTGGTGTTGATCCTGGACCTGTCGACATTATTTGGCAATTAAAAAATGCTCTAGCTTAATTTCCTGTTAAGGTTTAGTATTTTCAACTAATTTATACACATCAAAATAGGGATTAAAGAAAGTGAAAGATGACAAAAGATCCAGACGCTACCGGTGATTCATATTCGGAGTTTGATGATCCATCACGTTATGATATTTTCTTAAAGCGCGATGGGGACCCACGCAATGTAGTCGATAAATATAAAACAATGAAACTCGAATATATAATTGAGGATTTAGAAGCTAATCGCCAAGCATTACATGTAGCAGTGGAAAACTGGGAAAAAGATATTAATCTTGGAACAATAACGCGTTCAGCGAATGCCTATAACGTTTCGGGTTTTCATATTGTTGGTGAAAAAAGGTTCAATCGCCGTGGGGCTATGGCAACATATAGATATATCACAATGCATCATCATGAAACTGTTCAAGATTTAAGAGATTATTGTGATGAGAATGATTTAGTAATGATAGGTATTGATTGTATCGAAGGTTCAGTTCCCATTGAAGATGTTGATCTACCGTCTAACGCCATGTTGTTAATGGGAAATGAAGGCGTTGGTTTAACTGATGAGGCAGTAAAACTATGTGATGTTATTTACGAGATAACTATGTATGGTTCAACAAGGTCTCTTAATTCATCTGTTGCGGCTGGAATAGCTATGTTTCATTGGGCGCAATGTAATATAAAAAGATAAGGTATTAATCCTGCAATTCGCTTAAATTAGCGTTGAGTTTAAAAAGATCTGAAATGAGAAATATGAATGAAATATTAATGGAAAATGATTATAAAGTTGCAGATTTATCTTTAGCCGATTTTGGTCGTAAAGAAATAGAGTTGGCAGAAATCGAAATGCCAGGACTAATGGCATTACGTGAAGAATATGGTCCAAGTCAGCCCCTTAAAGGTGCAAGGGTTGCAGGTTCATTGCATATGACAATACAAACAGCTGTGTTAATAGAAACTCTTATCGATCTTGGCGCACAAGTTCGGTGGGCGAGTTGCAATATTTTTTCTACACAAGACCATGCAGCTGCAGCTATTGTTGTAGGTCGTAGTGGATCAGTGGAGAAACCACAAGGTGCGCCGGTTTTTGCATGGAAGAATGAGACTTTAGAACAATATTGGGAATGCACACAAAGTATGTTGAATTTTGGTCCCGACTATGATGGGCCAACAATGATTCTTGATGATGGTGGAGATGCGACTCTATTAGTTCATAAAGGTGCAAAGTTTGAAAAGGATGGATCTGTTCCTGCACCAAAAGATTCTGATAACCACGAATACAAATTGATATTACAAACTATTTCTAAATCATTAGAGCAAGACCCAACTTTTTATACACGTTGTGCTTCAACTATTAAAGGAGTTAGCGAAGAAACCACTACTGGTGTGCATCGACTTTATCAAATGCATGATAGCAAAGAATTGATGTTTCCTGCTATAAATGTTAATGACTCTGTGACTAAATCAAAATTTGATAATTTATATGGTTGTCGTCATTCATTGATTGATGGGATATGTCGTGCTACTGATGTAATGTTGGCTGGTAAATTGGCTGTAATTTGTGGCTATGGTGATGTAGGAAAAGGTTGTGCGCAGGCCTTAAGAGGACAAGGTACTCGTGTTGTAATTACTGAGATCGACCCAATATGTGCATTACAAGCAGCAATGGAAGGTTATGAAGTTGTTTTACTCGAAGATGTCTTAACAGATGCTGATATTTTCATTACAGCTACAGGCAATACTTCAATTATTAATGAAAACCATATGTTTAAAATGAAGAATAATGCCATTGTAGGAAATATAGGCCACTTTGATAATGAAATAGACATGGCTGGTCTAATTGCTAATGAAGATATCAAAGAGAAGAATATTAAACCACAAGTGGATCAATATGAATTTCCTGATGGCCACAATGTTATTGTTCTCGCTCAAGGACGTTTGCTGAATTTGGGCTGTGCTACTGGACATCCAAGTTTTGTGATGTCGTGTAGTTTTGCAAATCAAGTTCTTGCACAAATAGATTTATATAAAAATGAAGATAAATATGAAATTGGTGTTCACACTTTAAGCAAAGAGCTAGACGAGCATGTTGCTAGGTTACACCTTGACAAATTAGGCGTTCGCTTAACTGAATTGAGTAATGAGCAAGCGGAATATCTAGGGATTAGTAAATCCGGTCCTTTTAAACCTGATCACTATCGATATTAGTAATATATTTGTCACATGTTGATATTAAATTATTGGCATGTCTTCATTGAATATATCTATTAATAAATCGACACTGAATTTAAAAAATTCTTACTTAGATACACATACATGGTTTTTAGATTACAATGATGTTAAATACCTATTATGGAATGCTAAATATAGACAAGAATTTTCCATTTATAATAAGTTTATAAAAAAAATAGCAATACAATTGACTGACTTAGATAATGTCGATTTCATCACAAATGTTCCAACATCGAAACATCACATCACTAAGCGTGGTTTTGACCATGGAGAATATTTGGGAAGAACATTTTCAAAGAATTTAATGCTGACGTATAAAAATTTATTAATACCTGTACATGATATTGATCAAGTCCATAGTAGCGGTGACATGAGGCGAAAACTGCCTAGATATATGTGTAAAAAAAATATATATAATAAAAAAATATTAATCATAGATGATATTGCTACAACTAGAACTTCACTAAATAGGTGCGCTCAAGCACTAAAAGAAAAGGGTGCAAATCGAGTTGATGCTGTGACTATTGCCTTTCGACATTTGCAACATTATTAATGGATATTTTTAATATAAAATTAAAAATTGATTAATTTTATATATCTATTTGCGCATTAAACGAAAGAATAGTTATATCACAACAGAGAAAATATATCCTATTTAAGTAGTTTGTCTAAAATACCGATTAATAAATATGATGAAAATTAAAAATATTCTCAACAAAATGTACTGGGGTAGCCATGAACAAAAATGAAATAGTACAGAGTGAATTTACTGAACAAGAAGTTTACATGATAGCTGTTGAGACAGCTATCAGTACCTTATTCGAACAAGCTGATGACGATTCTAGGTATCACCATAGTGCACTATCTTGTAAACAAAAGTTAAGAACTAGCAGTATAAAAGCAGATTCAAGTGATGTCGCGGAATCATTTTTAGGGTGGACAGTTGTTTTATAAGTACTAACATTAGTTATAATTGTAAAAACAACAAGGAGAAAATGTGGACATCACTATTCATGAAAAACATACGTCAGTTTCAGAAGAAATAAAAAATATTGCGATTACGAAACTAGAGAAAATAACTCGATTCGTACATGATGCTCATAAGTTAGAGGTTGATTTCATTGAACAGCCAGCAAAGAAAGCTACTCAACGTTTTGTTTGTGAAGTTACTGTTCACTGCAAGCGTAATGTATTAAAAGCTCATGCAGAATCAACGGAGATTGGTGATGCTTTAGATAGAGTTATTGATAAAGTTGAATCACAAGCAGCAAAACTAAAAGACAGAAGAGTAAAAAGATATCATCCTCGAAAAAGGGACCTAAAGACCAATGCTTTGGTGAATGATGACGATCTTGCAGCGAGAATATTTGCTACTGATCAAGTTGAGGAAGATGCAAAAGTCATAAAAGTAAAGAAACTTGAATTTAAACCTATGGAAGTTGGGGAAGCAAGTTTGCAAATGGATTTATTAGGTCATGACTTCTTTGTCTTCCAAAGTATAGATAGTGAAAAACTAAATGTACTATATCGCCGAAAAGACGGACATCTGGGTATCATTGAACCTAGCTAGGCTTAATTATTGCTTCAGAAAATACTCAATTTCTAATTAATAGCGTGTAACCTTTATGCGTGGCAATTCTAAAAAAAGTATTAAGTGTCGGTGAAGGCAAAAAAGTAAAAAAACTCGAGGCTGTAGTTCCTGCTGTAGCGTATTTCGAAGATTCAATGATTGCAAAAAGTGATCTTGAATTAGCAAACCAGACAATATTATTTCGTGAACGACTAGCTAAAGGTGAAACCCTCGACGATATTTTACCCGAAGCATTTGCAACGGTACGAGAAGCCGCAAAGCGTGTTTTGGGTCAGCGTCATTATGATGTACAGATAATGGGTGGTGTTGCACTTCATTACGGTTGGGTTGCCGAAATGAAAACTGGTGAAGGTAAAACTTTAGTTTCAACATTGGCAGCATACTTAAATGCACTTGCTGGTAAAGGTGTCCATATTGTTACTGTCAACGATTACTTAGCTAAACGTGATGGTATGTGGATGGGTCAAGTTCACAAATTTTTGGGATTAAGCGTAGGCATGGTTTTGCCCGATATTGATGATCCAGAAGAAAAGCGCAATGCTTATGCATGTGATATCACATATGGAACTAATAATGAATTTGGTTTTGATTATCTTCGTGACAATATGGCAATTACTAAAAATGACCAAGCCCAACGAGGACACTTTTTCTGTATTGTCGACGAAGTTGACTCAATTTTAATTGATGAATCCAGAACTCCTCTGATAATTTCTGGACCATCTAATGAATCAAATGAACTCTATGCGCAGTTTGCAAAAATAATTAAAGCCTTAGTTATAGATCGTGATTATGAAGTCGACGAAGCAAAATTTTTAGTCTCACCAACTGATGAGGGTATCAGTCGGGTTGAAGCTGCTCTTGGTATTGATAATTTATATGAACATGTAAACCAAAATTTTGTACATCAAATGACTACTGCTATTAAAGCAAAAGAATTATATAAAAAAGGTGTCGACTATATCGTTGCCGATGGTGAAATTAAAATTGTTGATGAATTTACCGGCCGTATTCTAGAGGGTCGCAGATGGAGCGATGGTGTACACCAAGCTGTCGAAGCAAAAGAAAATGTTTCTATTCAAGAAGAAAATCAGACACTAGCAACAGTGACATTACAAAACTATTTCAAACTTTACGAGAAGATTTCAGGTATGACTGGTACTGGTGTCAGCGAAGCCGGTGAGTTCATGCACACTTATGGACTCAATGTTGTTTCTGTCCCAACTCATAAACCTAAAGCACGAGCTGATCATGCCGATTATATATATAAAACTGAAGCAGGGAAATTTAATGCTGTAGTTAATGATTTACTTGAATGTCATAAACGTGGTCAACCAGTATTAGTCGGTACGGTATCTGTAGAAAAATCTGAGCGACTTTCTAGAATGTTGGACAAAATAGGTGTCAAACATAGTGTATTGAATGCTAAAGAGCATACACAAGAAGGCCCAATAATTGCACAAGCTGGACGAGTTGGTTCAATTACTGTTGCTACAAATATGGCTGGTCGTGGTGTTGACATTTTGCTTGGGGGTAATCCTGAAGGATTAGCCTTACAACAATTGTTAGCTGAAGGCAAAGATCTTGAAGATGATGGTGTTAAATCAGAACTTGTAGCTTTAGAAGAAACCTATGATCAGCAATGTAAGTCTGAAGGTGATCAAGTGCGTGAACTTGGTGGTTTATATGTACTTGGTACAGAAAGACATGAATCACGACGAATAGATGACCAGTTACGCGGTCGTTCTGGACGTCAAGGTGACCCTGGTGTTTCTCGTTTTTATCTTTCGCTTGAAGATGATCTTATGCGTTTGTTTAATAATGGTGCTATGAACTGGGTAATGGATAAAGCATTTCCCGAAGATGTGCCACTTGAAGCAAAAATGGTTTCAAAAGCAATAGAGCGCGCTCAAACAACAGTTGAATCACGTAACTTTGAAATACGAAAAGATGTTTTGAAATACGATGAGGTAATGAATGAACAGCGAAAAATCATTTATCGTCGTCGTCAACAAATAATTGATGGTGAAGATTTAAGTGATCAAGCTTATGAGATTATTGAAGAGGTTGTTTCTAGCATCGCCAGTAGCTATTGTGAATCTGAATATAGCGAAACATGGGAAATCGACGGGTTGTTAAAAGAATGTGCGACATATTATCCAGTTACACTTTCCCATGAAGCAATACTTCAATTAAGAAGCATCAAAGAATTAGTTGAAAGTATTGTCAATGATGCTTTAGAGCAATATAAACAAAAAGAAAGCCAAATAGGTTTTGATACTTTAAGAAATATTGAACGTAAGGTTATGCTAGATGTTATTGATCAGCATTGGCGCGAACATTTATATGAGATGGATTACTTACGTGAAGGTATCAACCTTCGTGCTATGGGTCAGCGTGACCCACTTACAGAATGGCAACGCGAAGGTTTCGAAATGTTCGGTGTCATGATGGAGAGTATAAAATCTGACTTTGTGAGATTTGTTATGAAGTTAAATGTAGTTTCTAAAGATGAAGGTCGCCGAAAAGAGCAAGAGCTTTCATATAGCGCTCCAGAAAACCCTGTTCAAGGATCTGATGCATATGCTAATTTAAGTCTTGATCCTGCATTGGCTGCTGCTCAAAGTGGATCCATAAATCAAGGTCAAGCAAACCAGGAAAGAAGTATACCAACACCTGTAAAAGTTGAAAAAGTCCCAGGTAGAAACGAACTTTGTTTTTGTGGGTCTGGTAAAAAATATAAACTTTGTCATGGTAGATAATACAACTGTATATTTGGATATATTTATATAATGAGAGATTTCACTAACCAGATATCTGATTTACGTCGCCGTGTTAATGAAGCAAATTTTTATTTAAAAATTGATCTTGCATTAGAAGAAGTAAAAGAATTAAATATAATTGCGTCTGATTCAAAATTGTGGGATGACCCTGAAAATGCGAAAAAAGTTAATTCTCAATTAGCTGGTTTTAATGATGATATTGAACTAGTCAAAAACTTAGAAAGTAAATTGAGCGATATTGCTACTTTACATGAAATGATGCGTGAAGCAAAAGATGACTCTTTGGAACCTGAAATTGATATAAACATAACTGAACTAGCGAAGCAATTGGATTCAGTTGAATTAAGGTCGCTATTCATAGGTGAAAATGACGAACGTGATGCAATATGTTCAATAAATTCAGGAGCTGGAGGAACTGAAGCCTGTGATTGGGCAGATATGCTGTTCCGAATGTATTCGCGTTGGTGTGAACGAAAAGGTTTTGAACTTAGTATCGATGATCTATCCCAGGGAGAAGAAGTTGGTATTTCTTCAATATCCTTTACAATAAAAGGTAAATATGCATATGGCATGTTAAGCGGAGAATCAGGTGTCCACCGTTTGGTGAGAATATCTCCATTTGATTCTCAATCAAGAAGACATACATCATTCGCTTCAATGGAAATTGTGCCGGCACTAGAAGAGTCACAAGTTATAGAGATCGATGAATCAGAATTGCGTGTTGATACATATCGTTCTTCGGGTGCTGGTGGACAACATGTAAACAAAACCGATTCTGCAGTTCGATTGACACACATACCATCAGGGATAGTTGTCCAGTGTCAAAACCAGAGAAGCCAGATCCAAAATAAAGCTAGAGCAATGCAAATATTGAGCGCTAAATTAGCTGAAAAACAACGTATTGAAAGACTAGAAGAAGTAGCTAAACTAGCAGGAACTAAAATGGAAGTTGGATGGGGAAGCCAAATACGTAGTTACGTACTAGCACCATACCAGCTCGTACGTGATGAACGTTCACAAGTAATTGATAATCAAGAAAAATCAATCTGTGAGACTGGAAATATTATTAATGTCCTAGATGGCGATATAGATCAATTTATTTCAGCGTATCTACAGTACAGACGTACACAATCGTAATATTAACCATTATTTTTGCAAATAATACATTAAATGGCCAAAGATGTAATTTTAAGGTCAAAATTTTGATAACCTAATGTCGCATGATTCGATTTGAAAACGTAACTAAATACTATGGCCAAAATGTTGTAGCTTTAAGAGAAATAAATTTAGAGATCCAAAAAGGAGAGTTTGTCTTTTTAGTTGGTCCTTCTGGTTCTGGTAAATCATCTTTTTTGCGATTATTACTAAGAGAAGAAATAGCTAGCCAAGGTCGTGTCCATGTCGCAGGCCGTGATATTGGAAGATTGTCTCAATGGAAAGTTCCTCAACTTCGTAGAAACATAGGATGTATTTTTCAAGACTTTAAATTATTACCTCAACGAACTGTTTATGAAAATGTTGCTTTCGCACAAGAGGTTATTGGTAGGCCGCGAGATATTATTCGTGCACAAGTTCCTCAAATACTTGAACTTGTAGGTTTGGCTGAAAAACAAAATCGTTTTCCTGATGAACTATCTGGTGGAGAACAACAACGTGTTTCGATTGCACGAGCATTCGTTAATCGACCATTAATCCTTTTAGCCGATGAGCCAACCGGAAATTTAGATCCAGCAACTACTGTTGGAATTATGCGTTTGCTTGATAGAATTAATAAAACTGGTACAACAGTAGTAATGGCGACACATGATGTTCGAATAGTTAATGAGATGCGAAAACGTGTTATTGAGCTTGATCATGGAAATTTAGTTAGAGATCAAGCACGTGGTGTTTATGGATCTGCACTGGAAGAGGGTGCTGAATAATGCTTTCTAGAATGTTTTATTTCTTAAGAGAAACTGGTATCTCGCTATGGCGAAATGTTTCTATGACTATTGCAGCAATTTTGACAATATTTGTGACACTCTCACTTGTGGGTGTTGCCATGCTTGTATTCTTCTGGAATAGTGCTGGTACAAAGAATGTAGAAAAATCTGTACAATATGAAGTGTTTTTAGTCTCTAAGGCTGATGAAACGCAGATAAAAACAGTCAAAGACCAAATTGAAACGGATAAGAAAAAAAATCTGGTTGTTAATTATGAATTTATAACTAAAGATCAAGCTTGGGAATTTTTCAAACGTGAATTTAAAGATGAAAAGGATACATTAAAGTCTGTAGATAAAGATGTGTTGCCAGTGAGTTTTATTATTGCTCCAAAAGATCCAAAATTACTAGATTCACTAGTCGCAAAATATAGTGCTATACCTGGAGTTGAGAATGTCACGAAGGCCGATTTTAAAGATGAAATACGTCGGGCTAATTTAATTAATCAAACCCTATCCGTTTTTGCTCTTATACTTTTAGTGGCTAGTTGCGTATTAGTCTTTAACACGGTTCGTCTGGCGGTGTTCGCTCGTCGTAGGGAAATCGAAATCATGAAGCTAGTTGGCGCATCTAACTGGTTTGTCCAGGTTCCATTTATGGCTGAAGGTGCTGTACAAGGTTTATTTGGTGGTATCTTTGCTTCTATTAGTGCATTTATTTTTAAAACAGTAATCCTTGATGATACATTTTCAGGAAAAGGTTTTCGCGGTTTCTTTGTGACTAGTAGTGATCTTCTACTAACAATTTTGTTGGTGCTATTCGCTGGTATCGCTGTTGGATTCGTATCTAGTTATCTGGGACTAAAACGCTATCTTGATGTTTAAGATCATACTTAGCATTACTTAGTTCTCTGTGCTTGCTTCAATACGTGAAACTGTAGATGTTCATTTCATGATTATAACTACTTAAAAATAGCATTTAAGACTTGATATCAATCAATTATTTCGCTTAATGCGTGTAAGGTCTCCATAATACCTTAAATACTTTTCTTCCGGCTCTTTACTTTTTCTTGTTTAGTGACGAGAATACATCGAGAAAAAAAGTTGGGATGATAATGAGGAAATATTTTAAATATATAGTTCCATTAACTATTTGTTGTGCGATTATTAGTTCACAATATATTGCATATGGTACTGTTGAAAAATCTGTAGCAAAACATACAACAATAATATCTGCGACAGATCCACGTATCCAAAAATTAACGGCTGATCTTGAATATGCAACAAAAGCAGAAGCCGTTGAGATATTAAAATATGCAACTGCAAAACAGGCACGACTTGATGCTGATGCAAAATTAGCAAGTTTAAATTCTAAAATTAAAGCCGCACAAAATGCTAGAGCAATAGCGATTGCAGATCAAGAATCAGCGAAAGCAGAATATGCTGATTCACAATTAAAGTATGATACTTCAATTAAAGAAAGTGATGATGCTAAGAATCAAAGAGACAGAGCAATCATCGATCTATATATTCAAAGTTCCGATCCAGATTTTATACCGTCAGTTTTAGATGTACCTATAAACGAACGCCAAGATGTTGTAAGAAAAACAATTTTAAGATTTCGTTACACCGATCAGAAAATAGAAACTATAAAAGTTTCTGCGATAAAAGCAGATGAGGCAGTGGCAGAAAAAGCTTTACATATTGATGCCTTAATGAGGGCAGAAGCTTCAAAACAAGAAGCTGATCGACAAGAGGCAGCACTTATTCCACTTAAAGCAGATCTAGCAAACGCGCAGGCTGATGCAAAAGAAAAAGAAGCAATAGAGCAAAAAGCTGTAAATGCAATAAAGTCACAAAAATCATCTTACACTAGTCAAATAAATCAAATAAAAGCAGACTCAGATGCTTTGGCTGCTCAAATTAAACGTAAACAGAATCAAATTATTACACCAACACCCGTCATTCCTGGGAGAATGATCCACCCTGTATCAGGTAGTATAAATTCTTCATTTGGCTATAGAACTCATCCTATTTATGGAGATGCGAGATTACATGCTGGAATAGATTTTAATGCTGGCGTAGGAACTCCAATTAAAGCTGCAAAAGCAGGTACGGTGATTTCCGCATCAGTAATGTCTGGTTATGGCAATGTGATAGTAATTGACCACGGTGGTGGAATATCGACACTATATGCACATCAGAGCTCATTTGCTGTTAGTGCAGGTACGTATGTAACGCAAGGACAAATTATTGGCTACAGCGGTATGTCAGGAAATGTTACTGGACCACATTTACATTTTGAAGTGAGAGTTAATGGAACGCCTACTGATCCAATGGCGTATTTATAAAAAAATCGACATGCCCTAAAGCATGTCGATATTAAATTTAATTAATTTTTTACTTATTAATTAGAAGTTACTTTTGAAGCAGGATCTGCAACATAACGTAAATATGGTTTTACTGCATTGAATCCTTCTGGGAAAAGCTCGTTTGCTTCCTCGTCACTAAGACCTGATCCTACTACTACGTCGTCGCCTGATTTCCAGTTTGCTGGTGTAGCAACTTTATATTTAGCTCCAATTTGTAGAGAGTCAATAACTCGAAGAATTTCGTCGAAGTTTCGACCAACTGATGCAGGATATGTAAGTGTTAACATTACTTTCTTATCCGGATTAATAATAAAGACACTTCTTACAGTTAGTGTTGCCAATTCATTAGGGTGGATCATATCGTATGCGTTAGCAATTTCTTTATTTTCGTCTGCAAGTAGTGGATAATTCATTTCAGTCTGGCATACATCTTCTATATCGCCAACCCAATCATTATGTGATTCGATACCATCTACACTAAGTCCAAGAACTTTTACATTCCGTTTTTCGAATTCATCGCTAAGTTGAGCAACAGTACCAAGTTCTGTTGTGCAAACTGGGGTAAAGTCCTTTGGGTGTGAGAATAATACTGCCCAAGATCCATCGATATATTCGTGAAAATTTATCTCGCCTTTAGTTGATTGTGCAGTGAAGTTCGGCGCTTCGTCGCCTAATTTAATTGACATTTATCTTTCCTTTACTTTAATTTTTATTACATATGTCAGTTACAGCCTAGATCTTTTAGTTCTTAAAGTAAAATAGTTGTTAAATGTGATACTTTAATCCAAATTGAATAAATTTCTTTTTCTTGCATTTGACACAGGGTACTAATTTCGAGAAGATTGTTTGTTGTGGGGAATATTTTTGCGCAGGGGCTAGAACGAAAACTTGGTTTTCGAGAAGATCAAAGGATAGCTTTAATAGGTGCTAGTCAAGATGTTGTAGAACATTTTGCAACTGAATTTAACTATATAGATTTTTCTACAACGTTACGCGGTGGTTTTGATATAATAGTTTTTTTTGCAACACGTAATTTTGAACTAGAAAAAAGAATAACCATACTCACAAGATCACTTAGACCTAAAGGCGCTTTGTGGATTGCTTGGCCGAAAAAAACTTCACGGATTGTTACTGATCTAAACTTTGATGTTGTACAAGAAATAGGTTTAGCACAATCTTTAGTTGATACAAAAGTTTGCTCTATTTCCGAGGTATGGTCCTCACTACGTTTCACAGAAAAACGCACAATCCCATCGCTTTCTAACGTTTAATTTTGGCCCATTGTCGGCATTTGATATTTCTCCAGCGCTCCGCAATCGTTCCGAAATAAAAATACCTACAAACTCGTATTAACTACTTAGAAGCATAATTGATGCTATTTCAATTTAAATGAAGGTTCAGTTGATTTTATTCTTTAGGTGCAATAGCTTCTTTTAATACTTCGATAACATGTTCGCGTCTTGTCGCTAGAGCTTTAATGCTTAGAGGGTCACCGTCTATAACTTGTGAGACGAGTGAAGAGTCGGACAAATATGAAAAAGCAGCACCATATCCTGTGATAAGCAACTGTCGGGCATCGTATTTTTTTAGACGCCCATGTTTCATTTCGTTTTCTAAGAATTTAGCACCACGATCGATTAATGGTTTTAGAGCTGTGCCGAGTTCACTCGAGAAAAGCGAATCTGGATCTAATGCTTCTCTTCTAGCGATCTTAACGAAGTATGGATGTTGTTCGAAAAAAGTAAAGGCAGCACGTAAGAGTTGTTCAACTTGGTCCCAGCCATGAACTTCTTTTCCAGTCGCATCGCTCATCAAAAAGATCCAACCTTTAAATTCATTCAAAATAACTTCACGATACAAAAGTTCTTTTGAAGAAAAGTGATACATGATCGATGGCTTTTTAATTCCTACGTCGTTAGCGATATCATTTAATGAGGTTGAATCATAACCGTGATCTGAAAATCGTTTTAATGCCGCATAAAGTATTTGATATTTTGTGTCTGGTTGGACGGTTGAATTTCCTTTGTCTGTAATATTTATAACTTTTGCAATGTTTGCATCTTCTTTTTTATTTGCTTTCGACATAATTACAGTCTAACCGCGAATAACTTTCTATGGTAAATGCATATAAGAGTGACGATACAATTCGAAATTATATATATTTGAAATATCGAATCATTACTTATAGGAAATGCCAATAGTCCGAGCAAAGCCGCCAATATGCTTAATGTATATACCCAGTGAGATTCAGTATCTGGGAATCGCCAAGTTTTTAAGAAAACAGGTAGGTAGGCAACTAAATTCGCCGTAATGGATAGCCAAATTCCTAAATATGCATTACCTGTAAGTTGCCAAGCTATTACACCACAAATTGCTACGACAAGACAGCTCCAATCAAATAATGAGGTACCTCCCATGCCCCTATGGATAGAAAGTATAAAAACAATTAATGCAAATATGAGATCGATACCAGCAAAAATCCGTGCACCTAAATTTCCTTGCGCCGCAATAATGCTCAAGAAATTGAGTGAATGAACGAAAGTTAATATGAACCTGGTTGTTCGATGTGGTTTGGATGTTCCACGAATTATACTTACGACATAAGAGCAAGGAGCAAGCAATGCAACTAATGTGCTCGAAATTAATAAAAAATTATGCATGTTTGATTCTATTACGTTTGACAACCATTCATTCATATTTTTCTGTGCGTTAGCTGTTTATACTGCGCAATACTGCACCATGAACAGCTAACGCCCAACATTCTGAGAATAGTTCTGAAATTAATGAAAAAAAATAAAAAATTGGTGGAGGTGGGGGGTATCGAAACCCCCGTCCTTTAAACCCATTCG
>ERZ724508.611-NODE-611-length-24592-cov-5.015609_pt1 | contig 24592 bp, 25 predicted proteins | sample MGYA00376041_ERZ724508 | MGnify/ENA primary metagenome ERZ724508 (study PRJEB28724, sample SAMN07190887) | wastewater metagenome | isolation source: effluent of sewage treatment plant in Hong Hong | place: USA: Christiansburg, Virginia | collected 2016-03-01 ...
ATAAAGATAATCGCATAACTGATCACCGTATTGGACTAACACAGTACAACTTAGACCGAGCATTAGAGGGTGATTTAGATTCTGTCGTCGACGCACTCCGCGCTTTTGAACGTTCAGAACAATTATCACAAAGTGTCACTAGTTAAACGTGGTTAGTTATTCGCAATTGCAAAAAGATATTGTATCGAAACTAAAGATCATTAATAATTCTGACGACGTTCGAGATTTTGAAGCAAGGCTAATAATAGAAAATGTAACAGGTTTAAATTATTCAGAGATGATAATCAACGATCATGATATCGATATAAATATAGACAATAATATTAACTCAATTATTTCGAAAAGAAATACAGGCAAGCCTCTGGCATATATTTTAGGTCATTCTAATTTTTATGGTTTAGAATTTAACGTTGATGATAGAGTATTAATTCCAAGGAGTGAAACTGAAGAGCTTGTAAAAAAAGCTATTGATATACTGAAAAACCAGGAATATCAACCTCAAATGGTTATAGATATAGGAACGGGGTCTGGTGCAATTGCAGTAGCTCTTGCTTGTAATGTAAGAAATTTAGAAGTTTTAGCGATTGATATATCTAGTGATGCATTAGAACTAGCTCAAGAGAATTATAAAAGTAATACAGGTAAAATGTATGAAAACTCGATAATTAAATTTTTAAAAAGTGATTGTTTTAATAATTTAGATCGTTCTCTATTAGAAAAATTCGATCTTATTATTTCAAATCCTCCTTATATCGCCAAGGATGAAGAAGATACTCTAGATGATAGTGTTAAACAATATGAACCACATATCGCATTATTTGCCCATGATGAGGGATTTGCAGTTTATGAAAAAATAATAATCGAATCAGTTAATTGGCTAAAACCAGGTGGATTTTTAATATTAGAGATTTCGCCACGTCATACAAAAAATATAAAAGATTTTATAAACAGCTGCGAATATTCTGAATTAAAAATATTCGAAGATCTTTCAAAACGTGATCGAATTTGTGTTGCAAAAATGCCTGGTTAGTCTTTGTCGAGCTCAGCCATAAATCCATGATCGATTGCCATCCACAAAGTATGTGAGTATGGGTAACCAAATATGGGCATAAAAATAGCTATAGGTAATAGTGCTAAAATTATAGGAACAACAGCAATGTTGGGTGATGTGACAACTAGTCCAATAACTAAGCCTAATACTATTACTGTTGACGTTAAAGCTACATTCAAAGCCATTGCGCCGGTCCAATAGCCAGGTTCTTTATCAAAAAGTAAGTCACATTTAATACAATTTTTTCGTATATTAAAATATTTTATATGAGTTTTATGTGATCCACATCGAGGACAGGCGCCTGTTATTCCTCGAATTAAAAAGGTTAGTTTAGATTTAGGAAATTCATATTTTGTCATATGGATGATTATTTTACTCTCCTATCAGTCTAGAATGCTCATTAATGGGTGGATATGCAATTGTACTTTCAGTGGTAGTTTTAACAACGTTTGGTGTAACACCTATACTCGCTCGGATTGCATATAAAGTCAATGCAATAGCGTATCCTACAGCAAGAAGTGTGCACACTAAGCCAATGCCGCTTATTGGTGGAATTGCAATGATTTTTGGTCTAATGGCGGGGCTATTAACAGCTATGAGTCTTGATCAATTTGATAATATGTTTAAATCATCCACAGAGCCATTGGCTTTAATTTTGGCAGCAGGGGTAATCACATTTGTTGGATTTATTGATGATATCAGAGAAGTTTCTCCTCCCGCAAAAGTAGCCGGTCAAGTTCTAGCTGGCTCAATAATGAGCTTACTTGGTTTAACGATGTTATATTTTCGTGTACCATTCGCAAGTTTTGATTATATTGTATTGTCAAAAGATATTGCACCTATATTTACAATAGTTGCAGTAGTTATATTAGCTAACGCAATAAATCTTATCGATGGACTAAATGGATTAGCCGCGGGTATATGTGTAATTGCAGGGAGTGCATTATTTTTGTATTCGGATCGATTATTTAAAGCTGGACTTTTGGAAGGTTCAAACCTTGGGCCACTAATTGCAATAATTACGGTTGGTTTAGGTTTAGGCTTTTTGCCGTGGAACTTTTTTAAACCAATAACATTTATGGGTGATTCTGGAGCATTATTATTAGGTTTATTGATGGCTGCTTGTACAATTAGCGTTGGTGGTAGGGTAGCCGATCAATTCTCTGGTCAAACATATTTCTTTTATGCGCCATTATTTATTCCTTTAGTAATTCTAGGTGTTCCATTAGCAGATACTTTCTTTTCAATTATTAGACGGATAATCAAAAAGCGCTCTTTTTCTGTAGCCGATAAAGATCATATGCATCATCGTTTAATGCGATTAGGGCATGGCCCGAGGAGAACTGTCGTAATACTGTGGTTGTGGACTGCACTACTGTCTGTGATTGTATTGGTGCCAACATATAGTAATGGTACTGGTAATAGCGTAATTCCTTTTGCCATACCAGCATTAGGACTTATATTGTTTGCATTCTTCTCGCCGGCTCGAAATCAAGTTAATAAAGAGGATGAATTGGCACGTTCACAAAGAAAAAGGTCTGGTTTAACTTCGAAATTTAGAAAATAGCATTAATATTTTCTCAAACATTCGAAAATAGTGCTTAAATCCGGTAAAACGATCTTGATATAGCTGATCTACGATGTTATTATAAGCTAGTGGGGAGAAATGCGCCAAATATACCTTATCGTAGGCTAGCTGCTGCACTGGCAGTACTAGCTACTTCCGCTGTCGTAACGAGCTCTAAAGCTGACGTACCACCACCAGATGAAGTTTCGGCACCACTATTAGATGCTAGAAATACATCACCTAGTTCTTTAAGTAGTGAAACTACAACATTTACAAAAGCACAATGGCGAAGTGCCACAATACCTGTACACTTCACTAAAAGTGATGGATCAATTGCATCGGGCACCGCATTTTTCTTTACAGAACCTGGTACAAATAAAATTCTTATCGGTTCAGTGGGCCATGTCGTCAATGACGAAGTGAACAATGCATTAAAACAATTAGAAAAAGAGCGTTGCAAAGAGACAGGTAAATCATCTGATTGTGTTACTTCGTCTTTCGCTTTCTCTGACTCTGTGCCAGGTACAACAACTATTGATTTAGGTCTATATTTCGGTGAGATGGATATTTCTCAATTTGTAAGAGCTAGTAAATATTTTAAAGATAATCCGACTTCAAATACGGCAGGATCTGATGGAATTGTTAAAGATCATGATGGGTTTTTTATATCGACACCCACTGGAGAAGTCGAAGAACAAATAAAAGAATTAATAAAAAGTGGGCAATTTGTGGCGCCAGAACTAGCCACGACTGGGATATCGTCACTTAAATTCGATAACGCACGGAATAACCCTGATCCCGATTTTGATGGTGCCACACCTATTCAGCCTATAACTTTTACATTACCTTCGCTTGGTAAGCCAGTTGATATGAGATTCGTAAGCATTGGAGACACTCCGATGAAAGTAGTCCCGAAAGATATAATCTCAGTTGTACCAACTGAAGTAGCCAAGGAAATGCTCGATGATAATGGTGACCTATGGTCCACCGTAGATGCAACGAATAAAAAAGGCGTAGAAGTTAGTACAAGCCCATTATCATACCCAGATATAACTGGACATGGTGACAACACATTTACTGTGGCAGGCGTTGGAATAACAGGTGGGCCTATATGTCATGGAGAAAGCGGAACACCATTCTTTCATGATGGCAAAATTGTCGGCATTTTAACTATTGCAGCAGGAAATCAGAAACCATTACAACAGCAAAGGTCTAATATTCCTGAGCAATTTTCTCAAGAACAATCGGCATTAGCTTTTTATGCAAAACAAACAAAATGTTCTGTTGCTGGAGGGTTATTAGCACTTTAAATCATGTATTAATTCAAGCATTTTGATTGTGTATTTGAGATTGTATGGAATATAGAACCTCCAATTACACTATAAATCTCAAGGTCAATTAAACTCGTTGGTTCATGAAACTTATACCTGATTTAACAAAATTTGTTAACAAAACTACGGCATCTCCAAAAGATAATATTCATTCTTTAGAACTTGTACTTACTGTTGTTATTTTTGTGCTATTAGGTAGATTTTTAGACTCTAAGTTTGATACGAAGTATCTCTTAACGATTTCTGGAACGTTTTTGGGATCATGTGGGGCATTTGCATCAGCATATTATCGTTATATGGAAATATCGAAACGTCAAGACAAAGATAAAGTATATACACGAAAAACCGAGAAGAAATCTATAGAAATAATTGAAGAAAAAGAAGAACTAATAGTACCGAAAGGCTATGGTCAAGATGAATAGCGAATATTCGGTAAACAATTCAGAAACACAAAGTTATATCCCCCAAGGTGATGAACTCAATTCGCTAGAAGTAGATATAGCTAAAGATATAGCTAAAAAAGCTCTATTACTTTTTGTTCCAGTTGCAATAGGGGTCTATTTTATTGATAAATTTCATAGTGTTGCTGGTTTAGCACTAGCTACATTATTGGTAGTTATGAATTTATTTTTTGCAGCATTAATAGCAAAGATATGTTCAAAATTAGGCCCAAATGCGTTTCTAGCAGGGGCTCTTTTTGGCTTTACTACTAGGCTGATACTGGTATTCGTTGCAGCACTAATTATCAAACAAATCACTTATATTGACTTTGCTACGTTCTTGTTAGCTGTTGCTATTGGGCACTTAGTATTGTTAATGGTTGAAATGAAACAAATTAGTTTTTCTTTATCGAGCCCCGGTGTGAAATCTAAGTCCAAAATGAAATAGATTGTTAGCAAATAAATCGTTAAATTAAAAAATCGCACTCAGAGTTTTGGTTGTGATCCCACCAAAGAGGAGAAAAATAAGTGACATTTGCCGCTCTATTTCCGCATGGTATTTCTGAACTTTTCAATTGGAAAGGAATATTCTTTGATGGTACACCTTTTGAAATAAACAAGACAGTCATTATGGTTTTCGTATCAGTAGCTATATGTTTTTACATGTTCATAGTTGGTGGACGGAAAAAAGCCTTGATACCAGCAACTGCACAAAGTGTTGCTGAAATTGGTTATGAATTTGTTCAAAAGAATATTTCAGAAGAAATCATGGGTGAAGATGGACGTAAATGGACTCCATTTTTAGGAACTATGTTTTTCTTTTTGTTTTTTGTAAATATCTGGTCAATAATTCCACCAATCATTTACCCAGCAACTTCGCGAATAGCTATTCCTCTCGTACTTTCCTTGGTTTCGTATTGTATTTTTATAGGGGTCGGTTTCTATAAACAAGGACCACTATATATCCTTAAAGCCATTTTTCCTCCAGGTGTGCCGAAGCCTGTTTATATCTTTATTGCACCTATTGAGTTTATTTCTAAATTCGTAGTTAGACCAATGTCATTAGCCATTCGACTTTTTGCGAACATGTTCGCAGGTCATATATTGATTACACTTTTTACAATTATGGTTGCTGAACTAGTTGCTCACAAATCTGGTATATATCAAGTTCCACTAGCTATAGTTCCATTTTTGGGTCTAACATTTATTACCATTTTTGAAATCCTCGTGGCTTTCTTACAGGCGTACATATTTACAACATTAACTGCTGTATATATTGCCGAATCCTCTTCGGAGGAGCACTAAGTCTTAAAAGATTTTGATAAAACAATCAGAATCTTAAAGAAACATCTAAAAATAAAAGGAGAACAAATTGAAAAATCTCATACTCGCTGCAGTCGAAGGTGACCTAACAACTGGCTTGAAATCTATTGGTTTCGGTATAGCTGCTATAGGACCAGGTGCTGGTATTGGTATTATGACAGGTAACGCTGTACAAGCAATGGCTCGTCAACCAGAAATGGCCGGACAGGTAAGAACCACTATGTTCTTGGGTATAGCTTTTGCTGAAGCTCTTGCACTTTTCGGATTCGCACTTTACTTCATCTAAATATTTACAATTAGGGTCTGTACCTCGACCGAACTTGCGAGGACAGGTGCGACCCTCCTCAATAATCAACTGATTATAACAGGGAACACTAAAAGGAGACTTAAAATGCGCAGAACCCATAGGGTACGCTTTGCACTCATAACATTATCCGTGCTTATAGGTGTAGTATTAGTTCCTTCATCGGCATATGCTAGTGAAGGTGCCGGAGAGCACGAAAAATGTATTGCTGATATAGCTGCAAAAGTGCAAAAGAAAGAAATTTCTGATGCGGAAGCCGAGAAAGAAACAACAGATTGCTTTTCAGCTCCCTCACCAATAGTTCCTGCGACTAATGAATTAATTTGGGGCTCAGCAGCATTCTTATTAGTTGCAGTTGGGTTGATGAAATTCGGTTTCCCTGCTGTTAAAAAAGGTATAGCTGGCCGTGAAGAAAAAATTCGTGGAGATCTAGCGTCAGCAGAATCATCAATGCAAGAAGCTGCAAATAAATCAGCAGAATTCGATGCGAAATTGGCAGATGCTAAAAATGAGGCTGCAAAAATAATTGATGAAGCTAAAGAACAAGCATTGCTTGTTAAAGCAGATTTAATTAAAAAAGCTGAATCTGAAGCTGCATCAATACGTGAGAAAGCAAACAATGATGCAAAATCTACTGCTTCTCGTGCAATGGATGACATACAAAATCAAGTTGCTTCACTAAGTGTTGACTTGGCCGAAAAATTGGTCAAGAAAAACCTAGATCGCGATACACAAATTGCGCTTGTTAATTCTTATATAGAAGAACTTTCTAAAAACTAAAATAACGTTAGGTCTAAAATGAGTGAAAAAGTTAAGGCATATGCAAAGGCTTTAGTTTTAATTGGTCGTGCAGAGAATCGTCTTGCAGATATTGAAGATGAACTATTTCAATTTGCGACGATATTGAAATCTAATGACCAACTAAGACTTACTTTAAATGATGCAAATATTGCTATAGAACAAAGAATTGCTGTTATCGATACTATTTTAGAAGGTAAAGCACTAAATGCAACCAAAGGAATTATTTCTATGTTGGTAGCAAGTGAGCATACTGGCTTAATTGATGAGATCGTTGATGCTTTTGTTCAAGAAGCAGCAAAAACTCGCTCAAAAGAAGTTGCAACTATCAGAACTGCTATTGCACTAGATGACGAAACAATAGCGAAAATAGCAAAAGCTTTAAGTAAAACTACTGGAAAAGATCTAGATGTAAAAGTAATTGTTGATGAATCTGTAATGGGCGGAATAATTGCAAATGTTGGAGATGAAATTATTGACGGATCTGTAAAATCTCGTCTAGCTAAATTAAAGGAAACTATCAATGGCTGAATTAACTATTAACGGTACAGATATAGCAAAAGCTATCGCTGATAAGGTATCTGCCTTTGATCCAAAAATAACACAAGCACGAATTGGTCGAGTCTTAGAGGTTGGTGACGGTATTGCGCGTGTTGCAGGTTTGCCACAAAGCGCTGTCAACGAAATTTTACAATTCGAATCTGGTATTTTAGGTTTAGCTTTAAACCTCGATGAAGAATCTATAGGTTGTGTTGTACTTGGTGAAGCTTCATCTATTGAAGAAGGTCAAAGTGTAAAAGCTACTGGACAAATTCTTTCAATACCTGTTGGTGATTCACTTATTGGTCGTGTTGTTAACGCACTAGGTGATCCTATTGATGGAAAAGGATCTTTGGGTGAAACTATTACTCGTCGTTTGGAAGTTCAAGCACCTGGAATTGTTTCTCGTCAACCTGTAGGTGAACCATTACAAACAGGTATCAAATCAATCGATGCTATGACACCTGTAGGTAGAGGTCAAAGACAACTGATTATTGGTGACAGAAAAACTGGTAAAACAACCATTGCTATCGATACGATCATTAACCAAAAAGGTTCTGGCGTTAAATGTATTTATGTTGCTATTGGTCAAAAAGGTTCAACTGTTTCTCAAACAGTTGCGACGCTTGAAGAACATGGCGCAATGGATTATACAGTTGTTGTTTGTGCTCCTGCATCTGACCAAGCAGTGTTTAAATATTTAGCTCCTTATGCTGGTGCTGCTATTGGCCAACACTGGATGGAAAACTCTGAACATGCTTTAGTAGTTTTTGATGACCTTTCAAAACAAGCTGAAGCATATCGTCAAATGTCTTTGTTGCTTCGTCGTCCACCAGGTCGTGAAGCATATCCTGGTGATGTTTTTTATCTACATTCTCGTTTGCTTGAACGTGCTGCGAAACTTAGCGATGAACTAGGTGGCGGTTCTTTAACTGCACTTCCAGTTATTGAAACTAAAGCTGGTGACGTTTCTGCTTTTATTCCTACTAATGTTATTTCTATTACTGACGGTCAGATTTATCTTCAAGATGATCTTTTCAAATCTGGAATCCGACCTGCTGTAGATGTTGGTATATCAGTTTCTCGTGTTGGTGGTGCTGCTCAAACTAAAGCTATGAAATCTGTAGCTGGTACTTTGAAACTAGACCTTGCACAATTTCGTGATTTAGAAGCATTCGCAACTTTTGGTTCTGAGCTTGACGCAGTTTCTAAACAACAATTAGAGCGTGGATATCGTTTAGTTGAACTATTAAAACAAAACTTGAACTCGCCTATGCCTATGGAAGAACAAGTAGTTGTAATCTTTGCTGGTACAAATGGTTATTTTGATGATATGAGTGTTTCTCATGTGAAACCTTTTGAGAGCTACTTGCTTGAATCTTTTAATACTAAATATTCAGCAATTCTTAAAGGTATTAAAAGTAGCGGTAAAATCGAAGATCAAAATGCCTTCGAAGACGCAGTAAAAGCATGTAAAGAAGAATACTTATTGAAGAATAATTTAAATAAACCAGAACCAGAAGCTGATGGTTCAGAAACTGATGCAGATCCTCTAGGTGAAGCAAAATCAGAAAAGGTATTAGCAACAGAATAAATTCTAAAAATGCAAGGTCCGTCCTTACTAGACGATTTATCCACATGTGGATAAAAATGATTGTAAAGACAGACCCTACAAAATAATAAGAGAAAGTAAATAAAGTGGCCGGTGGACAAGAGCGAATCTTAAAGCGCAGAATTAAGTCAATTCAATCGACTAAAAAAATTACTCGTGCTATGGAATTAATAGCTGCGTCCAGAATTAGAAAAGCTGAAGATAAAACTAGAGCTGCTACACCTTATGCGAATGCTCTAACAGAAGCTGTTAAAGATTTAGCAGCTGCATCTGGTGCGAATTCGATCAGTCCTTTACTTAAACCTCGTGAAGTTATAAAAAATGTTGCGCATATTGTGTGTGCGGCTGACCGCGGACTTTGCGGTGGCTATAACTATCAGATTATGCGGTCTGGCGAAGGTGAGATAAAAGAACAAAAAGATCAAGGTCGCGGTTACAAACTGTATACAGTGGGTAAAAAGACTCTTGGATATTTTCGTTATCGTAAATACGCAATAGAGGAAAGCTTTACTGGATTCTCTGAGCGTCCAACTTATGAAGATGCTGCTCGCATAGCCGATGTAGTTACAGCTGCTTATATTGCTGGTGAAATTGATGAAGCTCATATTATTTATACACGTTTTATTTCTACTGGATCACAAGAAGTTTTGGTGCGACCAATTCTTCCTTTAGATTCTGAATTACTACAAGGTGGTGATGCAAGACCTGAGGTTAAAGATGGTGTCGTTGCGCCCCAATACTCTTTTGAACCTAGCCCAGATAAACTACTTGATTCATTATTACCAACATATGTGCGAGCACGTATATATGCAGCGCTATTGAATGCTTCTGCAAGTGAATTAGCTTCGCGCCAACGAGCGATGAAATCTGCTACTGATAATGCAGAAGAACTAATCACGAATTTAACTCGAATAGCAAACCGTATTCGTCAAGAGTCAATAACTTCAGAAATTATGGAAGTTGTTAGTGGGGCAGAATCACTTCGAAAAGGACACAAAACTGGTCCTGAAATGATACTTGCTGAAAGTAATGAATATTTAACTGGTGCACAATCATGAGTGTATCAAGTGAGGGTCGTACCCGTAGCGTAAATGCATCGTGGAACAACACCAACTATAAAAATAAAGGAAAAGAATATGGCTTCTAAAACAGAAACAAAGCTCGAACTAAAAACAGGTCGTGTTGTTGCAATCGCAGGACCGGTTATTGACGTTGAATTTCCACCAGAATTTTTGCCAGAGATCAATACTGCTATTGAGGTAACTATTGAGCTAGATGATAAATCAACAGTTGTGACAGCAGAAGTTGCTCAACAAATTGGTGATGGGCGTGTTCGTGCTATTTGTATGTCTGCAACAGATGGTTTAACACGTGGTGCTATCGTAACCAATACAGGTCGTGGTATTTCTGTGCCTGTAGGTAATGGTGTTCTTGGACATGTATTTAATGTTCTTGGAAAGCCACTTGATATTGCTGAATCAGAATTGACAGATATTGACGAGCGATGGGATATTCACCGTAGTGCGCCAGACTTTGCTGATCTTGAACCAAAAGCTGAAATGTTTGAGACTGGAATTAAAGTTATAGACCTTCTAGAGCCATATGTTAAAGGTGGAAAGATTGGTCTTTTCGGTGGTGCTGGTGTTGGTAAAACGGTTCTGATTCTTGAGATGATTAACCGTGTCGCTACCCAACATGGTGGTGTATCAGTTTTTGCTGGAGTTGGCGAGCGTACTCGTGAAGGTACTGACCTTTGGTTAGAAATGCAAGAGAGTGGCGTTATTGAAAAAGCTGCACTGGTTTATGGCCAAATGGATGAACCGCCTGGTGTACGTCTTCGTGTTGCTCTTAGTGCTTTAACCATGGCGGAATATTTCCGAGATGTTAAGAATCAAGACGTTCTTTTATTCGTTGATAATATTTTCCGTTTCGTGCAAGCTGGTTCTGAAGTTTCTACTCTTCTCGGGCGTATGCCTTCTGCTGTTGGTTACCAACCTACATTGGCAGACGAGATGGGTAATCTTCAAGAGCGTATTACTTCAACAAGGGGGCGTTCTATTACATCTCTTCAAGCAGTATATGTTCCTGCAGATGATTACACAGACCCTGCTCCATTTACAACTTTCACTCACCTTGATGCTACAACCGAACTGAGCCGTCAAATAGCTTCACTAGGTATTTATCCTGCTGTAGACCCACTAGCATCTACCTCTAACATTCTTTCACCAGAAGTTGTTGGGGATCGTCATTATCAAGTTGCTTTGAGAGTGCAAGAAATATTACAACGATATAAAGAACTGCAAGATATTATTGCAATTCTTGGTTTAGATGAATTGAGCGAAGAAGATAAAATTACAGTATCTCGTGCACGTAAAATTCAGAGATTCTTATCTCAACCATTCTTTGTTGGTGAAGTTTTCACTGGTCTTAAAGGTGTTTATTGTACAACTCAAGAAACAGTTGAAAGTTTTGAAGCAATTACTAATGGTGATTTAGATCATTGTCCAGAACAAGCATTCTTCAATGTTGGTGGAGCTGAATCAGTATTGGCAAAGGCTAAGACTTTGAGTGAAAGCTAATAGATTAGGTTATTATGAACGTCGAAATTGTTACACCAGAAAAAGTCTTGTTCTCTTCAGAAGCTGAGATGGTGGTTTGTAGAACTACAAATGGTGATCTTGCTTTTCTAGAAGGGCATGAACCATTTCTTGGTCTTTTATCACCTGGCAAAATTCGTGTTATAAACGAAGATGTTGAAATTGCTTTTGAGAGTACAACTGGTTTTGTTGAAGTTAATAGTCACGAAGTCCGTATAATCTCCGACGACGCTAAAGCTGTCTAATCAACAATGGGTCCCAAGTTGGACAATGCCCATTGAAGTAAAGTTAAGAAAACTTGAAACCCTATTATAAGACTAGCAATAAAATAACTAAAATAATTATTGTCCTATAGGGTTGCCATTTTGATCAAGTGTAGGTTGGTTGCCAGCATCATTTTGACTAGGTACAATGATCACTGGCTTTTCATTTGAAGTTCCAGTCTTTAGATTCGTAGGAACAGGAATGCTTTTTGAATCACTTGATGATGTGAAACCAATATACAAAACAGCAGTACACAAAATAAACACAATACTAGCTATGATTATAAGTATTTCTTTCTTATAATTCAATACAAGTTCTGTAAAATTCTTTGATTGTTCACGCTCTTCATCTTGCGCTACTTTAATCTTTGATGTTACAAAATCATTGTTCTCGAATTGTAGAGTATTATTCTTTGTGTCGTGAACTTCATTGCCTCTAAACATTGAATAGTCAAAATCATTGTTCACTTCTTCTACCATTTGCTGTGATACTTCGCTTGGAGCCATTAAGTGTTCATAATCTGAAATTGGTATTTGATTAGCGGTATCTATAGGAAATGTACTGTTTGGAAATTGATTTTGATAATTAAATATATCTTCATAGGCGTTTGGTACATCTTGGTTTGTATCTTGAACATCATATTCGATATAACTTTGTTCTAATATAGGTTCGAGTTGAACTATTGGTTGTTCTTCAGTGAAATTAGGCTCGTAGTTAATACTTGGATTTAGATCTGTCGTAGTTAAAGCTTGGTGAGTAATAAACGGATCATTACCTATATCTTGTTGTCTTAGAACATATTCATTATCTAACTCTGATTGTTCAAATGCTAATACTTTTTCATCTGTTCGTTGAGCATCTATATCATGTTGATAATTTAATATTTCATGTGATTGACTTTGTGGTAGCGAAGCCGATAATGGTGCCACATCGGAAAAAGTACTTGTTGCAAAACTATGTTCATGTGGTTTTTGCGGAAAATCATAATTTGTTTTTAACGCTGCTCTATATATTGGTGTTTGGGGTGCTTCATCTGTGTAGTTCCCAATGTACCCAAATTCATTCTGCTCGTTCGATGCATATTTTTGTCCACGTGTTGAAAAACTATTTGAAGATGGAATTGTTTTTGCTGCAAATTTAGAGACTATGTTATGCTCGTCGAACTCTTGTATTTCGCCGCTCTCAGTTTCTGCTCCCCAAATATCAGGCGCAAATATACGTTTTGGAAAAAATGCATTTACCTTCACTGATCGCTTACTCATTAAAAACCTTAAAAATTAGTTGTTATATTCATATTGACATATAATCGGAGAAAAGTCACTACATATAAAGTGCTATTTAGGTTATCTATTTCGCGTTATTCGTGAAATAGAGCAATATTCGCTTAAGAGTTTAAATCGTTAGAACCTGAATTGACATTTGGAATTTTTACGTTAAGAATCGAGCATTCAGTTCCATTTTTTTGGCATTCTCCAAGCCTGTTAAATGATATATAGCTTACGTAAACAAAAATTAAAAGAAAGCCAACAACAGTTACTCGAAGCATTGGTTTCTCTACATGTTTAATTACCATAAACATAACCAATAAACTTATAACACCTAAAATTACAAAGATAATTCGCATGTGTGATAGATCAAAAAATTCAGGAAGCATAACATTAAGACTATCTTGTTTTAAGAGAGAAATGGTGGAAATAAGTGTTTAATTGTAATTATTCGAATTCTATAGCAGAGAATTCACGTAATTTGTCTAAATGATGTTGTGCTTCAACTAGACGTATTGTCCTTGATTTACTTCGCATTGACAGTGAATATGTTTTTGCCCCATTACCAAAGTACTGGACGCCATCTAAAAAATCACCATTCGATATTCCAGTTGCAGCAAAAAATACATCTTTACCTGAGACTAAATCATCTGTAGTTAATATTTGATCTAGGTCATACCCTAAATCTTGTGCCAGATTTTTTTCCGCTTCATTGCGTGGATATAGCCTACCTATTAGTTCTCCACCTAAACATTTTAATGCTGCTGCAGAAATTACTGCTTCTGGGGTACCACCGATACCCATCAATACATCTGTTCCAGAACCTTCCCAACTAGCAGCAATTGCACCAGCGACGTCTCCGTCTTGAATTGATTTAATACGTGCACCCGCATCTCTAACATCTTTTATCAATTGTTCATGTCTTGGCCTATCTAAAATAACCACTGTTAAATCGTTTACTTGACAGCTACTTGCACTTGCAATATTTTTTAAATTAGTTTTAACATCTGCATCTAAGTCTATTGAACCTATAGCTTTAGGTCCCACTGCTATTTTGTTCATATACATTAATGGGCCTGGGTCAAACATAGTTCCTTTTTCGCTCAAAGCAATCACTGAAATTGCATTATCGCGTCCATATGCAGTTAGGGTGGTACCGTCAATTGGATCAACTGCGATATCGAACGCTGAGCCACCTAGCCCTAGCTTCTCTCCATTAAATAGCATTGGTGCTTCGTCTTTTTCACCTTCACCAATAATTATTGTACCTTCAATTGATAATTGGTTTAAAACTATACGCATAGCATCCACTGCTGCCTTATCAGCACCATTTTTATCGCCTCTACCTAGCCACCTACCACTAGCAAGTGCTGCAGCTTCGGTCACACGAACTAATTCAAGTGCGATATTTCGAGTTGGCACTTCTTTTTGATTATCTAAAGACATCTCTACAAGATTAGTCGCAATTATTTAGATAACGAGGCAAGTAGTATTATTTTGTTTATTATATAAAACCATACTTAGAGGAAATATTTTATTAAATGTCATATATTTGCAAATAGATAATATTCCGAAGATAAAGCTAGAATATATAGATGGATCGTCTCATAGTTCACCCTTGTACCAAACCTTTAAACGGCACTGTTCGCGTATCTGGAATGACAAAGAATGCAGGACTCAAACAAATGGCCGCCTCTTTAATGGCTCGTGGGAAAACTACTTTATCTAATATGAATTCAGTTGCAGATCTATCAATAATGTGTGAACTTTTAGAGTCAATTGGTGCAAAAGTCGTAAAAGAAAATGATACATGCTATTCAATAGATTCCTCTGCTGAATTAACGCCAGAAGCACCCTATGAGTTAGTTTCTAAAATGCGCGCATCAATAAATGTACTTTCACCATTATTGGCAACAGTTGGTAAAGCAAAAGTTTCAATGCCTGGAGGAGACAATATTGGGTTGCGAAAATTAGATATGCATTTTCGTGCCTTAGAAAAAATGGGTGTGACTATAGAATTAGAGCAAGGATATATTGAAGCATATGTAGACAAACTTGTTGGCGCGAGAATAGTATTAGAATTTCCCAGCGTTGGAGCAACTGAAAATATACTTTGTGCAGCTGTTTTGGCCAAAGGCGAAACTGTAATTGAAAATGCTGCTCGCGAGCCAGAAGTAAAAGACTTATGTAACTTTTTAACAAAAATGGGAGCAAATATTGAAGGCGCTGGTACTTCAACTCTAACTATTACTGGAGTAGATGAATTGATGCCAACATCACATTCAATAGTAGGTGATCGTATTGAAGCTGGAACGTTTTTAATGGCATGTGCAATAGTAGGTGGCGAAATTGCTTTAGAGGGTATTGCTATTTCTGACCTAGAAATGGTTGTATTAAAACTTGGAGATATGGGTATGAAAGTATCACCAACAAAAGATGGTATATGGGCAATGGCAGATACGCCATTGAATTGTGTTGATGTATCAACATTACCTTTTCCTGGTTTTGCAACAGACTATATGCCTTTTGCTGTGACGCTTATGAGCGTAAGTAAAGGAACAAGTATTATTACCGAAAATATTTATGACAATCGATTTGCCTTCACTACAGAGCTTGTAAGAATGGGTGCAGATATTCGTACAGAAGGTAGACACTGTGTTATTCGTGGAGTGGATCGTTTGAGTGGAGCACAGGTAAGCGCAGCTGATGTTCGTGCAGGGGCCGCTTTATGTTTGGCAGGGTTAGTTGCAGATGGTGAAACAGTGGTTCATGATACTATGCATGTGTGGCGTGGTTATCACGATTTAGCTAAAAGTCTTACAAAACTCGGTGCTGATGTAAAATGGGAATCAAATTAATATATAATATATAAATCTCGCTAGATAAATACCACAAAGGAAACAAAATGACCGAAATGCTACATGACGCTAATCTTGAAGCCGGGGTTCTCGCTGCATTAGATGTTATTAGACCAGCATTACAAAGTGATGGCGGAGATATTGAATATATTGGAGTTGATGCTAATGGTATTCTCCATGTAGCTTTATTAGGTGCTTGCGGCACTTGCGCTATATCTACTATGACTTTAAAAGCTGGGGTAGAGCGTATTGTTATGGATAGAGTTCCTGGTATAACAGGTGTTGTTAATGATGGTGAATCATCAAATGAAGAAGTATCTGAAGTTTAATCTATCGCAGAAGTCATATTTTCGGATTTTATCCACACTTTAATCTTATATACAGCCTATAATTACTAATCAATATAATCGAACGTAAGGAATAATATGACTATGCCGCCAATTAACCCACCGGGTGATCAACCGGGTGGAATCCCAACTCCGCCAATGCCACCCCAACAACCGCCAATGCCACCCCAGATGCCACCGATGCCTCCTGGCCAAAGTGTTCAAAAAAATGATACGGCAATGTTTGCGATGATCGCGGGTATCTTGGGTGTAACTGTCTGTGCTCTTTTTGCTGGTATTCCTGCGATCATACTTGGTATGTCAGGTAAGAAAAAAGCAAAAGAAATGGGTGGTGAAGGTGAAGGCCAAGCAAAAGCTGGTATCATCCTCGGATGGATTTCAGTGGTTTTGTCTATTATTGCAATAATCTCTTGGGTTCTTTTAGCATTTGTTTTCGTTGATTCTGTAAATAGAATAGACATTTTTAATGATGGTAAACTTTATTCTGACTACCAAAGTTCTGATGATCAATCTGGAGATACTGTAAGCACTGGTGATTATGATATATCAAACCAAGATGTTCTCGTTGAATCTGACGGTGAAATAACTTATTCTGCAACTATTTATAACGATAGTGATGTTGATGCAAGCTATGAAATAATTGTATATTGCGAAGATTCTGATGACGATTACTACTCTGATACTTCAACGGCATACGTGGATAATTTAAGTCCAGGAGATAGTGAATCGTTTGATACCACTATATATCTAGATACTTCAACATTAGCTGCAACTTGTAGAGTAGAGAATGTAGATTATTCTTAATAAACAATAGATCCAATACTAATTTAAAAAGGAGAGGCTAATAACCTCTCTTTTTTTTATATAAAAATTACTCAATTATTATTAGTGAATCACCAACACCTACGAGATCACCAGATGTAATAAGGATATCTTTTATTGTTCCATCTATAGATGCTTTAATTTGGTTTTCCATCTTCATTGCTTCTAAGACGCATAGCGAATCACCCTTAGTTACTGTTTGGCCTAATTCTACTGAGACAGAAATGATTGTACCTTGCATAGGTGCAATAACGTTTCCGGAGCTTTGTGATTGTGATCCTCCACTAATTTTTTTCGGTTTTTTTCTTTTTCTACTTGAAGAAGTATTAGTACCCCCAGATGACATATTCGAAGGAACATAGAGTGTGACATCAATACGTTTTCCGTCAACTTCAGTAATCATTGAAAATGGTTGGTGATCTTCAACTTCATTTGTCGCATTTATATCATCACTTTGGCTAGACCACATTGTCGGATCTAATTCATCTTCAACCCACTTAGTATGATGATTGCCATTAGCAAATGTTTCAGTTTCAATCATATATTTTTGTGCGGAAAGTGTATTTAATACACCTGATATTTTCGTTTCATCGATAGCACGAGAAAGTCTTTTTATTGCCTCATCACGAGTTGGAGCCCATACAATCAATTTTCCAATCAAATTATCGTAATATTGCGATATCTCATCTCCAGCTTCGTAGCCTCCGTCAAATCTAACTCCTAAACCCTGTGCAATAGTAATAGATTCAATTTTGCCTGGTGAGGGTATGAATCCTGAATGAGTATTTTCAGCATTTATACGACACTCAATTGAGTGGCCACTAACTTGAATATCATCCTGTGTAAAACTTAAATCATTTCCCATTGCAACATTAAGTTGCTCTTTAACAAAATCAAACCTAGTAATTTCTTCACTAACGCAATGTTCAACTTGTAATCTTGTGTTCATCTCCAAGAAATAGAAATTCTCCTCTTGGGTATCAGTCTTAGGAACATAAAGCATTTCTATGGTTCCTGCATTTGAATATCCACATGCGCGCGCAACAGCAATGGCTTGTTCACCCATCGCATTTTCAACTTCAGGTGATATAAAGGGAGCTGGTGCTTCTTCAACCAATTTTTGGTGTCTTCTTTGTATAGAGCAATCTCTAGTAGACAGCCAAACATAATTACCATTTTTATCACCAAATATTTGTACTTCAACGTGACGAGGTTTAATCAAATACTTTTCCATGTATGCTTCTGGTCTACCAAAATAGTTTTGTGCTTCTCGTGTTGCTGACTCGAATGCTTCTTTGGCTTCATCGGGCGCATTTACAACTCGCATACCCCTACCACCACCTCCATAAGCTGCTTTGATAGCGATCGGATAACCGTATTTATCACCAAATTCTGTAATTTCTGACACTTGCAATATTGGAGTGTCAGTACCAGGAACCATGGAAACATTAGCTTTTTTTGCTACTTCTCGAGCTGATATTTTGTCACCCATAGATTCAATGGCGCTTGGATCTGGTCCGACCCATATAACATTTGAGTCAATAAGTTTTTGTGCAAAATCAGAATTTTCGCTATAAAAACCATACCCGGGATGTACAGCATCTATATTTGCTTTTTCTATTACCTTTAGAATTTCATCTGTATTTAAATAACTTTCAGCACTAGTATTCCCACCAAGTGCGTATGCTTCATCGGCAAGGCGTACATGTAGAGAATTACGATCTTGATCAGAATATACTGCAACAGTACTAATACCCATCTCTTTTGCCGTACGCATTACCCTTACGGCTATTTCACCACGGTTGGCTATCAGTAATTTCTTAATCATTTTTCTCCCGGTTAGCTATTAATTAAAATTTATCATTAATTCTAATACTAAAATTAATGATAAATTTATATAGCCTATCTTAAGGCAGGGGAGTCCAAAATGATAAAACGCACGTTTGCAGATATTCCCATTTTTGATTTTGATGTGATTGATTCAACTAATAAATATTGTTTAGACAATATAAAATCGCTTGAGAATGAATTCTCTAGATCAAATAGCTGGTTAAAAGCTGTTGTAACAGCACAATTCCAAACTGATGGTAAAGGTAGGCGTGATCGTCAATGGCAAAGTGAGCCCAGCTCAGCTTTGCTTAGTAGCTTCATTATTTATCCAAAATTCTTTGGCACAATGTTAGATACTACATTAATAATAACAACTATTAATATGATTCTTCAAGAATACTCTGTACCTTCGAGCATCAAATGGCCGAACGATATAATCATTGAAAATGGTGAAAATGAAAAAAATAATAAAATCTGTGGAGTTTTAACTCAAATAATTGATGAATATTTAATTATTGGCATTGGGTTAAATGTTGTTAGAGATGATAAAAGTACTTTAGAAAATATCTCTTATCTCGATGATTTTAAGATAAATAAATCGCCCAAGTCTTTATTAGAAGAAATAATTACAAGAGTATGTGGATTTAATGATGACACATTTATACCAAAAAATATACTTGATCAATATAGGAATGCTAGCTCGACAATCACAAAAAAAGTACGAATAGAAACTATTCGAGATAAATTCGAGGGCACTGCGAAAGGAATTTCCCAAAGTGGTTCAATAATTATTGAATTAGAAGATAAAAGTTTGATTGAACTCAGTGAAGGCGATATTATTCACATTCGTTAAATATTGAAATTAAATTATCGTGGAAAATTCTTTCTAATTCTAATTCTAAAATTGGCAACCCAGGTATAAATTTGTTCAAATTCGGAAAGAGTTGACTATCAATTTTGGTAATTGAGCTGACACCTCTTAATGCATTCACCAAAATTAACTCGTCAATACATTCTAGCTCTTCTACAAAGATATCTTTTTCTATTAATGTCAATTCAGTATTGCTGAATTGTTCAAATATAATCTGTCTAAATATCCCATCAATAACATTCGTACCAAGCAAGGGAGTTAATATTTTGTTATCTTTACGAATAAATACATTTGATCTAGTTGATTCTGTGATTTTTCCAGATACAACAATTATAGATTCGTCAATGGTTCCAGTCGCCAATAGTTGACCTTGTCTCATAAGTTCTAAGTATTGTTTTCTCGGATATGTTTTTATTACCTGAGGTGATCTAATTTCTAAATCTTCAATTGAATCGACAGAAATCCCTAATACCCGAAACTTTTCAAAACTTTCTTTAACTGTATTGCTTTGAATGCTTATTAATCCATTCATATCTATAGTTAGCTTTAATTGACCAGCGATAATATTACTTTTCTTTAAATATTCAATAATTGCTGCCTTAATTGTACTTTCGTCTATTGGAATCTCATAAAATTTAATTGAGTTAATTAGACGATTTATATGGTGGTGGTATCCAAATGCAAAATGAATATCTTTTATAAATATTGAAGTAAATACATTTGTAGGCGTACACTTTTCTGCTTTTTCAACAAGTAGTTGAAGTCGTTTTGCTTTTAATTGTGTTTCCTTAAATTCTTCTTCAGAAATTGATCGAGATGTTATTCCTGAACCAACACCTATTGTTGTTTTGTTGTTTTGAAATTCGATTCCTCTAATCGCGACACTTAAATCACATTCATTTTTTTCTAAATCAATCCAGCCTAAAGCTCCACAATATAAACCTCTATCATTATTTTCATAATCATCAATAACTTTTAAAACTCTTGGTTTAGGTGTACCAGTAACTGATGCTATTGGCATAAGTTCTAAAATGCATTTTTTTATATCGAAATTATCTTCAAGCGTTCCGATAATAGAAGAATTCATTTGTACCAAACCTGGGTGCGCTGTTATCTTATGGAAATCAACAACTTTTATAGTTCCGGGCCTGCAGACTCGAGCTAGATCAGATCGCACTAAATCTACGACCATTGTGTTCTCCTCGTGGTCCTTCTCATTATTATTCAGCTCATCGTACGTTTGTGCTGTTCCTTTAATTGGTTGAGAAAGTATTTGATTATTTTTTATTGATATAAATCTTTCAGGTGATAATGAAAGATAAGAGAAACTAGGAGAGTAATGAAAAAACCTGAATTCACATTCATGATCGAATATGCTTTGTATTGCAACTTTAATAGGGTCAACTATCTTATCGATATATAATTTGCGAGTTAAATTTATTAGAAAGTAATTTCCTCTTTCCGTATCGCCAATTATCTGGCCACATTTAGTTATAAATTCTTTATCGCTCATATTCGTTTGCCAAATTAAATCGGTGGAGTCATCTAAATAGTTGTTTATATAATCAATATCTTTTTGTAGAGAAAAATATTGTACATCCTTCCATTTATACCAATGGCCAGATTTTGAGTCATAACTTTGAAAGCCAGTTACGAAAGATCCTGACGGAACCTCTTCAAGATGCTTATATTCTGCTTCTATATTCGTATACAATTGCGTAGAAGAATTTTTTTTGATTATGCAAAACTGCATATTTTCACGACTGGCTATTGATAAAGCTTTTAGAAAATCCACATCCATTCTTAAATGCTAGTTTCACAATGTGCTCTAATGGTATCTGGCATGAGTATTCCAGTTAGAATTAATTAATATGCTTATGTTGATACCAATGTTTCGAAGATTTATGAGTAGATTTTTGCTAGCTGTAATAATTAGTATTGTTTTATCTAGTATTGGTATAGTCGCAGTGAACGCAATGATCAATTCAAGATTTGATGCGTTAAGACGGACACAAGCAAATGTTGCAGCTGATACAGCACTTAGCGAGCCTGCAAACTATTTACTTATAGGTTCAGACTCTCGAGAATTTGCTACTTCGGATGCTGATAAAGATAAATTTTCAGATGCCTCTGGAGAAAGTGGCCAACGTTCCGATACCATGATGATAATTCACGTCGATCCGAAACAGAAAAAGACACTTATCATGGCTATTAGACGCGATTCTAAAGTAAAAATACCAGGTATTGGCACCCAAAAGATAAATGCTGCTTTTAATAAAGACATCGGTGGAGGAGTGGACAAACTAATTGAGACAATAGATGTTAATTTTGGTATACCAATTCAACATTATATAAATATGGATTTTCAAAGTTTTCAGGAAATCGTGAAAGCAGTTGGTCCTGTTAATGTATATTTCCCTTATCCATCGAGGGATAAATTATCTGGACTAGATACCGCAGGAAAGAGTGGATGCTTAGGGTTAGATGGACCACTCGCACTCTCATATGTGAGATCACGTCATTTTGAAGAACTGAAAAAAGGAAAATGGGTAGAGGACCCTTCATCTGCTGTTGGTCGAATTGTTCGCCAGCAAGACTTTATGAAACGTGTTGCATCTATTGCTATAAAGGAATCGTTTACAGATCCTTTGGCAGGACGTAATGTTGTTGATGGTGTTGCAAAGAACTTAGAAGTTGATCAGAACTTTGATAAAAATGCTATTTTTAAATTAATGAATACCTTTAAAGGAGTGGATCCGAACGATACAAACCATGTAGTTTTTGAAACATTACCTGCTAATTCAAAATATGAAAACGGTGTGTCATACGATATAATTGATTATAAGAGTGCTGAACCACTATTAGCAGAATTTAGAAATTTAACTTCTTCTTCTCCAGCAATTACAATTTTACCAAAACCAAAAAATATTAAACTTCGAGTTCTTAACACGACAGCTACCGCAGGCTTGGCAAAGAAAGTCGACTCAGAATTTACATCATTTGGTTTTGTCTCAGCGGGATCGGGAAATGCTTCGCTGATTGAACGAAATGAGATCCATTACAATACTAAATCTAAAGCGAAAGCAGAATTAGTTGCAAAATATGTTGATGCTACATTAATTTTAGATAATCAAATCAAAGATGCTGATGTTGTCCTATATTTAGGCACAAACTATAAAAACTTAATTGATCCTAAAGCTCCAACAACGACCACATCCACACTACCCACTAGCAAAGTAAAAAACACCACTCCTACAAACGATGTTGTAGGTAATGATCCATCATTAGAATGTAAAGCATAATCATGGCAAAAATAAAAGTCTTAATTGCTGGTGTTAACGGTCAAGTAGGTAGTGCGGTAAAAGAGCTTTTAAGTACTAATGAAAAATTTGAAATCTACGGATATAACCATAGTGAATTTGATATTTCTTCACGTAATAGTGTTAGGAATATAATCTACGAATTGATACCAGACGTTATAGTTAATGCCGCTGCAATGACGAATGTTGATCTTTGTGAAACTGAGCAAAATAAGGCTTATAATATAAATTCATTGGGGGCTAGAAACCTAATGCAAGCTGCAAATGAAATTAATGCTCATCTAATACACCTATCAACAGATTATGTTTTTGATGGCGAAAAAAAATCTCCTTACACTGAATTCGATATTCCAAATCCACAATCAGTTTATGCAACAAGTAAATTAGGTGGAGATAATGAAATTCTTATATACGATAAATCAACAGTACTAAGAGTTGCATGGGTATTTGGTAATAAAAAAGGTGATTTCTTTTCATGGGTATTAGATGGAGTTAAGAATAATACAATCAAATCATTAATAGGTGACGCAGTTTGTACTCCAACGTATTCAAATGATATTGCATACGTAATTAATTATGTAATATTAAATAGAATATTTGGTTTAATAAATGTCGCAAATACTGGAGAAACAACCCGATTAGAGATGGGTAACATATTTTTAAAAAAGCTGGGAATTGATGTTGAGCTAAATTCGATAACAACGCAATCTTTAAATAGACCAGCGAAACGACCGCTATATTCTTCTTTGGAAACAAATACATTAAATATTGTAACTGGTATTTCAATGAGGAATTGGCAAGATGCTCTAGAAGAACATATAGAAAAGTTTAAATAATATGACTGCTAATAAAGAATATAGTGCTGTAATCGTAGAATACAATAGTGGAGATTATCTTTTTTCTTGCATTGATTCATTGATGAATCAAACGTTATTGCCAAAAAAGATTGTTGTAGTTAATAACGGAACTAGTAGAACTACATTAACAAAACTACAAAAATATGACAGAGTACATGTAATTAACCCATCAAAAAATCTTGGATATGCAAAAGCTGCAAATTTAGGTATTGCAAATACAGAATCTGAGATCGTTGCAACATTAAACCCAGACATAAACTTAGACCCAGATTGTGCACAAATATTAGTCGAATATCTTAAAGAGAATAATAGAGTTGCTGTAATTGGGCCTATGATTTTTCAAACAGATGGCTCAATATATCCATCTGCGCGTAAAGACCCTTCAATCAAAATTGCTATAGGTCATGCGATATTTAGTTTATTTAAAAAAAATAATAGATTCTCAAATGAATATAGAAATTCTAATATAGAAAAAGATTTGCCAAGCAAAGTTGACTGGTTAAGTGGTGCAGCATTGTTTTTGCAAAGAAAACCATTAGATGAAGTTGGATTATGGGATGAGAGATACTTTATGTATTGCGAGGATATAGATCTT
>ERZ724508.613-NODE-613-length-24493-cov-5.950528_pt1 | contig 24493 bp, 35 predicted proteins | sample MGYA00376041_ERZ724508 | MGnify/ENA primary metagenome ERZ724508 (study PRJEB28724, sample SAMN07190887) | wastewater metagenome | isolation source: effluent of sewage treatment plant in Hong Hong | place: USA: Christiansburg, Virginia | collected 2016-03-01 ...
CCTCTTCAAACTTGAGGACGTCTCGGCAACGTTATTGTGGTTACAGTCAAGTGCCCTGAATCTGGTTCCAACTTGATGTCGTAATATTGACGAATTAAACATTAGACTTATGGGAACCGAACAATCAGCTTAAACCACAGACCCAATCGAGCGAAGGTAGACCGAACTAACTGATCGATCGGTGAACACCCAGCATTACCTCTAGCCGCAAGAAACTGTGGTAGAGTCCTGCTGCGGAGTTGTCAGCCACCGCACCACCAAAGAAGTACGAGTGCTGCTACGAAGCACCTCAGGTTTGGAAGGTTAACTTCGAAGCCTACTGTAAAGAACTCCGCCAACATTTCAAGTGGGTGCAGTACCTGCTCGTTGCCTACAACAAGTATGCAGAGCTGCCACGAGTCGACTACCTCAAGGACTTGAACGCCTTGCGCTACCAATCGCTGGATGAAGGGATACTTCATGAACAGATGATGTACGAATCGAAGGTGATCAACTTGGAGTAGGCTATTGAAAAGTCGGTGCTCTTTCCGACGGAACTCGTAAGAAGTATGTGCGGGTAAAAACCTATTCAAATGGAGACGCAGACGACAGCCAGCTTTGCGAAGGTCAACAAGCGGAAGAGTGTACTGCTAACAGAGGGATAGCGAAACAGGCAGAGGCGAACCAATAAGCACAAAATATCGTTCATGGATGAAAGCATGAAAGAGCTGTTCAAACCGAAGAATATAAGACTGGCTGATGATACTGCCAAGGAGCTTACCATCTTCGTCCGGTTCAGCGAACTCATCGAACGCCACCTGACCGACGAGAAGCATCTGTTGACGATAATAAAACGAACATTCGTGAGTTACCTAACTGAGGAGTACTCTTAAACCGACCCACTCAATGAGGAGCCGTTGACGAAGGACCTCCAGCAGTTCATCAGATTGTTTCAGGAGTTGCTCTGGGACTACTACCGAGTTGAAATGCTCATGGAGTTGTTTCCACTATGCAAGCTCATCAACGAGGAGAGTCTGACCAACCTTGTCACTTCTGTGCTGTTCAAGGATGCGTCAGTCAATAGGGTTGTTCTGCGCTGTTATGAACAGGTATGCAAGGCCGAAGAGGAGAAGCTCATGAAACTGATTGACGGCAATGATCACCTAACACCTTCTGATATGAAGGTCAATGAAGAATACTGTCTGAACAAGAAGACCATCGACTGGTACATGGAGCAGCTGAGTGCAGAAAGTATGGTGGAGAACATGGCAGTCTCGGCTATCATGTAGTTCAGTCCCTACGAGAGCTGTATTGTTAAGCTGAAGCAGCTCGAGCAAACCCAGACTCCCATTGGAAAGCTGAAGGTACTTAAAATTGTAATTGAGGTGATTGTGGGTTGCGCAGAGCGTATTGAGAGTTGCATAAGCGAGTTCTACCATCTGAATAGCCTGCCAGCGAAGCCGTCAGTGGTGGACGCCGATCAAATCCTGTCAATCTTCACGTACATCATCGTGGGAAGTCGGGTGAAGAGAATCTACACTCACTTGAAAGTAATCGAAAACTTCGCGAGCAAGGAATAGCTGAAATCGATGACGGGCTACTACTACAACGTGATTCTGAGTGCAGTGACGCACCTGCAGAACATCCAGAAGGGGTACGAAAGGGACCGCGAAGATGCCATCTGAACTGATTATATGCACGCATAGTGAAGCTGACAATAAACGCACTATCAATCTTCGTTCATTGCGACCAGCTCGAAGAATTTTGAGTACAGCCGTCGATAGTCTGGTTATTGTTCAGGGATGACAACCTCGATAGCATTCAATATTTCAGGCCTATTGCTCTTGATAAAGCTCAACACTGCTGGTGAATGGTTTGTTTTAACAAGTTCCAACCGAACACCCGGAGCCTCTAGTTAGTCATCGACTAGCTGTATCCCGTCGATGTTGTCGACCACTACGATAACCCAGTTAGCAACAGGAAAGGGTTTCCCCACGAGATCATCCTTTCCGGCTAACAATGCTGACTTGAAGACTAGCTTGGTTTCTTCTTCGAGACGCTTCTTCTCTTCGGCCTTCTTCTGTAAAGCCGCATCACCCGAGATTTTAAGATGCTAGAGTGGATTCTTAATACACTAGGGTTGTGTGATCATCTCCTGTGGTTTGAAGAACACCATTGCAATGACTTGGCCACCCACATAAGGACATCTCCTTACTGTGATAAACTCGTACTCCTTAGTTATCTCCATCGTTTGCCAATATTACTATTACTGACAATTTGTCGAGCTTTTAAATTACGCTTGTAGACTTCACAGCTGTTAATACCCTTCAAGTTAATGTTGGCAGATTCCAAGCTGATAAAAAAGGTAGGAATCCGTTGCAATGATCTATTTACTGAAAAACCAGCATTCGTCAGTCAATCTACACCTAAGCTGTATTATAATGTTTGATCTCAGTTCATGGATAAGCGAGAGTGGAGACCAGCAAGAAAGCTCCGAAATTTAAGTCCCGAAGAAATAGATCAATTACGAAAAAGACTTGGGCTCATAGTGGACGGTGTGACAAGTCCGTTGCCCCCCATCCAAAGTTTCGTTGTAAGCATCGCTTGAACAAGGACATGCGGTTTCCTGATAAGCTCATACAAGTACTCGCTCAACACAGAATAATTGAGCCCACAGCCATACAATCGCAGTGCCTTCCGATGATGTACTTCCTCCTTAACCAAGTCTCTTGAAGAAGAACATCCTTGTAGTAGCAGAGTCTCCTAGTGGGAAGACAACCTGCTCGTTGCTGGCTAGCATCCTCATCTCATTAGACTTGGAAACAAAGATGAGGCTAACCTTCCAGGAAGGACCGTTTGCATTAATCGTCGTCCCTTACAGAGAACAAGCAATAGAGTTAGCAAGAAGGCTGTCTCATTTGGCAAGTGATCTCAAGGAGAAAGGTACAGAAACATTTAACGGAGGTTACCCACAACTGAAGGTTTGTGAGTGCGTCGGTGGGGATACAATGAAGGAGCAGGAGGATAAGATTCGGGAAGGATGCCATATAGTGGTTGGAACAACTGGAAGGCTGCTCCAAATGTTAGAGAAAGGAAGTTTGCTTGTTGATCAGTGCCAACTCATTAGCTTACTGTCCTACAGGTTGGTTGAAAAAGACTTTGAAGACCAAACCAATAAGCTTATGAGCGAGCTTTCAAAAGCTGCAAAGAACTGCGTGAGATGCCTTTATTCTACAAACACAAATCAACGGGTCCAGCAATTTTGTTAAAGCCACCTCCCCAACGCTGTTACTGTCAGGTTAGCAACGTCAATCGGCTTAGAGAAGCGTATTCAGCATAGATACCGCTTGGTTGAACGATCCGACAAACTCAACGCCCTCGAAGAGGAGCTAAAGGGTTTAAAGGCAAAGAATAAAGCAGTTGTCATTGGGGATACTCACCAGCTCTGCTGTGATCTCGAAACATTTCTTCTGAGCAGAGCATTTTCAGTATGCAAACTGTATACAACCAATCCGGATCTCAGACCCACCGACCTTGAATACCAAACTGTCCGCAAGCAGCAGCTACAGGCATTCCACACAAAAGACGCAAATATCCTGGTGTCCACTGAAGCAGTTGCCTTGACCCAGTAACACCCAGCCACCTACCTCCTCATAAACTACAGCGTCCCCACGAGTCTTGCCGGCTACTCTTAGCGACTCCCCATCATCTGCTCGGGAGGCACTTGCACGACCCTCATCACCTGTTAGGACAGCAAGGCAACCTTCAATGAAATCCAAAGCAAGTACCCCGCTGAACTTGTCTTCTGACGCTATAAGTGATTATTATCAGTTCAGCTTTTCTTTACGACTGCACGGCGTTGGATGTTCTCACAGCTGTAGTTTCGGTATTCACTGTAGATCGAGTGGATTACTTGCTTGAGCGGACGGTATCGGCTACCCGTCAAATCCTCGGGACGGGGAAGTTAAAACACTGATGAACTGGTCTAGCACTCCGCTATTCTTTCGTCTCGAGTCTTTCGGAACAGATTGTTGCGGTACAAACCCTTGTTAATCTTCGGTGTGGGAAGGGCATCTTTCGGCTTTTTGGGGTCCTCCCGACTATCCCTATTGTCCAGTATGACGAACTTAGCTGCAATTAAGACACTTCTTACTGAAGTTTTTGAGGGGCTCGAACCAATACTGTTGCTGCTTCAAACTACCGACATAGACGGTGTCGCCTTTTGAGTCCTTAATCTAGTAGTTCTTGACCGACGGCATACTGGTATGGGAGTAGTTAATGATGTTGACTCGCCTTGTAAGGTTACGGGACTGTAATGGAGTCACAAACCTGCTGTCCCTCATACGTTTGTCTCCGGACTGAAGCATTGTGCTGCGAGAGATGGGGCTTGGCCTCCGAATTTTAGGCTAGTCTTCAATCTTCGAAAACTCAGACTCAAGGTCCGCTTCGTTGGAGATTTCAAAGAGGCGCTGCTGAGCAAGATGCTCGACAAGGTTGGTAACCTCCTCATCTGTTTGTTTTCGGCTTTTTCGCTTGAGGCGATGCATGGCAGTCCAAGGGTCCTCACAAACTGGTAATTTTTTATTAGCTTCCGAACGATATGGTCGGTGTTCCTGCAAAAAGTCTTTCTAGTTCAAACAATCTGTGGTGGGAAATGGAAAAATGCAAAGATAGTTGTGCACACAGTAATCACCTGCGGAAGACTGCTTGGATACAGTTGAGAATGCACTGTCTGGCAAATGGAATGTAAGTGGCAACGTACCAGATGTAGGCCGGAATTTGCACAATCAAGCACAGCAGCACTAAAAGTCTGCTTTCCAATACCACTGCCGAGATGATTGTCATTATCAGTGCCGAGATGAAAATGATGGATGTTACACGTCGCTCCTTATCGGCCATGTTCTGCAGCTGTTTACGGAAACCAATCAGAAAGCCTGTCCTACGATATTAGGGATGGTCATACCCGATGAGGGATAGGATATTGCCCAGACTGTAAATGATAGCGAACTTGGTGGGGTTGCCAGTCACGACTCCAATGAACGAGCCGAATGACAGAAGCTGAATGAGATAACCTACGCATGGCATACTTTGATACCGACTGCGAAGCAAATACCGAAGCCGATCATTCTTTCAGTGAAGCTGAGCTGCGGGAAGCATGAATCGTTTTCAGAGTTGTTATTGCTGCCTGGGAGAAAGTCACGTAGGTTCATCGGGAAGAGGTTGAAGTCAATTCGAAAAAATTATAAACGTCAGAAAGCGACTCACTAAGCGATCGTGTAGTAGTCGTAGTCGAACATTCCCGGCGGCTTGAACTTCTCCATACGCTCACCGCGGTTGAGGATGCGGGTAATCACCACCTTACCATGCAGCATTTCGGAAACGAAGTAGTATAGCGTCGTGAGCAGCGCTATTGCCACCAGAGGAGTCATACCAATGATAACCCAGATACCCGCCTCGTACTGCTTGAAGATCTCATGCCCGTTAGGATCAGTGTAGTAGTACACCACCACGATCAGCAGTGCTCCCAGGAGCATTGAAAACACGATCATGAGGATTAACAGGAGCACCCAAGCAGCAGTTCTTCGAGGGGGTCGTTAGCAGCAGCATCCAACTGCAGCCTTGATCTCATATTAAAACTGAATCTGGCGATTGCACATTTCACAGGTAATTCTCCGAAGGTCGGAGGGCTTCTTGAGCTCGAATTGGGCAAGCTGACTACAGATGTACTCTCTTATGCAGGCAGTATGCACATACCCGATGGAACCCGCACACATGCACGGGGACACATACTCTTCCGAATTTTCTTCCAAACATATTCGACATAGTCTCAGTCGTTCCATTCTCGTGACTGATGGTTCCCGGAGTTGCCCATCCCGTGATGTGTTATTGGCCAGCTCAAGCCCACTACTCTCAATTTTTGTGCAAGTCATAAGGTTATTATTACGGTCGGATGTTATAGCCAAGCCCGGTGCGGAACTATCAGAATACGACCAGTGCTAATTGAGAAACAGTTAAAATCATTGATGCAAGGCCTTGAGGTTCTAAAGCTCCACGCGCAGGCGACGGTTGGATTGTCGTTAATGCTGAAGGGATTTCTCGAGACCTGCGATGCTGTCAAGTTTAGCAGCAATTTATTCAACTCGCTAGCGAACTCGTGGGTCCAGCTTCCCCTCCCCATTGTTATTCAGCGAAGTTGTTAGGCAGACCTTACTGTAGGCCTTTTGAAGTTCGTTTATGCGAGCAACCTGTTCGGTTTCGTCCTCTCTCATGGTGGTGAGGTAGGCGTCAAGCTGTTTCTAGCGTGAGGTCAGCTCTACGATTCTTCCCGTGAGTTCATCGATCTTGCTGTTATACTCTGTGAAGAGTCTTTGGTACCTGTGAGCCTCTTGCTCCATCTTGGAGATACGCTATTCAAGGGTTTGTTTGCGATGCTCTGCCTGCCGAAACTGCTGCTATTTCTCGCTAACAGCTGCGAATAACTTCGATTTCTGCTGTTCGATTGCTTCGAACTCACTCAGCATCTCTTTCTTGTGCCGGTTGTATTCTTAAAGTCCCGCTTCAGTCTGTTCCAGTTCTCTCAGCTTCTCTTAGAGCACGGCATACTTCTCTTCGATTATCTTCTTCAGCTACCGGTCTTCCTATACGAGCTTGTCGTTCAGGACAGTCTCCTTATCGAGATCCTCTTCGATCTGTTCCAGCTGTGCCAATGTCTCCACTTCCTCTTCTTTAAGTTTGGCAACACGTTACAGCAGCTGGTCATACTAGTTGGCCAACTAAACACATCTCTGCTCCAGAGCCTTTGCCTTTTCAAGCTGTTCCGATTATTGGCTGCGGCTTTTCCGAAGTGACTATTCGAACTCCTCAGCTCGGCTACAAACAGCCTTCAACCTGGATTAGGATTGGCTGAGCTGTCTTTAAGTCTGTTCTTTCTGTCGTTCAAGTCTCGCAATCTCACTCACAAGATCAGTATGCCGCTTTTCAGAACTTGCAAGTTCTTGCCTTTGTTTGGTGTACCCATTTTGCAGTTTTTATGATTACCGAAGGTTGCTTTGTACCAGTCCGTCCAACCTTGCAACTTCCTTCTCTAACGCCTTAAGCTTGATCTCCTCATCGACTACTTTCTGGCTTTGCCTCCTTTGGTTGTCCTTCAGTTTCTTCAGCTGTTGTTCGTAGTCTTCAATGTTATCATCCAACTCCTGTAGGTGCTCCTGCCTTTAACAGATAGTATGCGACAGCTACTCGGCCTTATTCTATAAGTCCCTCAGCTCGACCAGCAAGTCCTGCTTGGTCTGCATCATCGCCTCTACTTGCTACTTGTAGTAGGCATGCTCCGAGTCTTTGGAATGCTGATGCACCATCGTCTGTCGGTTGTTCAGATCCGCTGACTCTCTGTGAGCGTTGCTAAGCAAGTCAGTTTACCGAGGCCTCGTTTATAAATTGCCAACGGACTCTTTGAAGCTATCCATCTCCTGCTCTATTCTCCTTATTTATTCAGCGCGATGGTAGCTTCTTTACCGCTTGGCCAGCACACCCTGCAGGCAGTTCGTGAGGTATGCAACATCGCTAGGCTAGGCATTTGCCAGCAGCGACTGAATCTTCGCAAGACGTTGTTCGTATCGCTGCAGCTTGGTTTCAAGCTGTGACTTTTTGCGGTTCAGCAGACCGCGCTGCTATCAACTAACCTCATACATTTGTTTCCAGCAGATCGCTGACGTGTTCGTTCTGGCTCTGGCTGTCCTCGCTGTCGCTGCGTTCTTTCATCGGCTATTCGAATAATAACTGATCTCGTATGCACACGATCAGGGCTACACCGACATCTTGTATTACTTCGACAGCTTGTCCAGCAACCCATCGGTGATATGGAAGCGGTCTAACTGCTCGAAGAAGTCGCGTTTCGGTAGTATCGGTTAGAGCTTGGCAGTGGAGGCACCTAGAAGCTCGCTCTTGAGGGTCTCACCCAACAGATGCAACACCCGATCGAATCCAAGTTCCATAAGCTCTTCCTTCTGACGGTGCAGCAACCACAGTACAAACTTAAAAAACTCGCGCCACCCCCAGACCATGAATCGAAGCCACAACAGATCTACCAAATAGCTTTCCTTAGTGTATTGGTAGGCTGAGCTAAAAAGGGCGATCACCCATGACACCATGTAGCATTATGGTGACACGATCTGTCGCTTAAAGTGGTCTGCCAGGTCGGGGATGAAAATGTTGAGCAGCCTATCGAACTGGTACAATTTCAGCTTGAGCTCCTCGAATTCGTTGGCAAACACCTCCCAGAACCTCTCCTTCATAACCTTTTCGAAGACGAGGTAAGCCTACTCCTCATCCCGTGTTTTGATGAAAAGATATCCAGCAAGGTAGTTCATGCCTTGGCAGTAGCCTATCTCCTTGTTGAAATAGGCAAATGTGCGAAGTAGTGTGTGCAGCAGAGTCGGTGGGAGGTAGTCGGTATGGATATGCAGCGATCGATTAACATCCAAGGATATGATCTCCTCGATTGTCGATGGACACGAGTTTTGTGCCACTTCAGTCTTCATGGATATGTAGTCTCGATTGGGTGCACCTACTAGTCGCTGGTACTTGTGAGGGATGTCTAACTGATACAAAATGACCCGATGTATGTTCCGAAGCTTTTTACATACCAATCGAAGTCTGATATCGTGAACGTTCAGGAAACCTCGCTTGGCAACGATGTTGAGGGCGTAGGCTGGAACTCTCCGACTGCCAATCAAATCAATGTCCTTCTGCTGGCGTGCCTGGCTTCTTTCTTTGAAGTTTGTAAGACGTTGTCTGAGTTGGATGTCGTGCTTGCCATGCAAGTGATCCTTCAGCAATTCAAGTGACTTTCCCTCGCCAATGCTCTCCAGCATTCGCTTCACAACTGGAAAAAGGAATTCTGAAGGGAGGCACATGCTTGACATTAATGTGGCCACTTCTTGCACATTCTTGAGTTGGTCTTCTTGTTTTGGTGCTTTACCCCTGACAAGGCTATTGAGACCTTTCAAACCCTGCACCAACATAGATCCCCAGCCTGTTGACTGCTGAACTACTGGTTTCTTGTCTCCCCGTTCCCTCACAAACTGCAACACGCTCTGCCATAGCTTTTCATCCTGCAATGCCTTGTCGCTGCCAAGATGACTGCAGATAAGTTCTCGAGGACTCGAGTTATTCTTATCCTTCTTTTTCTTCATAAGACGCATAGACACATTGGCAAGCTTCCACATGGTCTCTGGATCGTTGCTTCCAATGCACCGAGCAATGAGCAGGAACACGTTGTGCGCTTCGTTGAAGTGCTATTCCTCAAGTTTGCAGTAGTAACCACTCATGAGCTGCACCCTCCTGTAGAGAGTTTAGATGAAGTAGCAGCTGTGCGGTTTCGAAGATATGATTAGAAGACGCACTCGATCTAAACTCTCTTTCATCTTTGCAGGTTGATCGGTGGTAACCAGCCAGATGTTCAGCAGCTCATTGATCAGATCGACGTCTTATGGGGTCACCTCATTCTAACCGTGGTTGGACTACTGCTTCTTCAGCTGTCTTCTTGTGGACTACTAATAGCTCAAGAACCGCTACTTTTTGTCGCTGGCTATGAACTTGTCTAACCTGACATCCATCGATGTTGGTGTTTTTAAAGGTTTGTGGCAGTCCCTTCGAGTCAGTACCTCCTCAATCTGTTGCCGATCAGGCTGTGGCCATTCCTGCAGAATCAATCTCAACATTGAATTAGTGGTATTGCGTGTAAATGATAGTCTGGACTATTCGTTGTAATCCACCATGCCTCGCAGCGTTGATAGCTCTTTCAGCGCCTTCTTCCAATGTGCGTTGGCTTTATCGATGTACTAGCGATACTCCCGCTCGTTTTCATCCACGACAATTCGTAATTTCATCCCCACTTCATTAGCCTTCAGAAGGTCGTTATTCTTGCCGCCTTTCTCGATCTTCTCGATGGCCTTCTCGATATCCTGCTTGCTCTTCAGCAGCTTTAGAGACGATTGGTAGTAGGTTGCTTGGCTTTTAGCGAGGGCTGCTCGCTGACGTTCCAACTCGCTTAGGGTATCCGAGGCCTTCTTGGCAACAGCCTAAATCTCGTTGGGGCTACCTCAATGGTTGTTTTAAAGTTCTCCATGAACATCCTGAACGGTTCCATAACCTCAGATTTGAGCTGCATAGATAGACTTTTGTAGCTAGCAGCAGTCTTGCTGAGACTGCCTCCTAAGAGCCGACCCTGGTCTACATCACCGTGGCTGTACCGGTCTCGAAGAATCCATCACTATACTTCTCGATGAGCTGCTGGAGTTTACCTGCAAATTGGCTGAGCAGTTCATGCAGTTCCTTCGTAAAGGTCTCCGTATGGCGGCAATTGTTGGCGCTACGCTGGAACACACCAGTGAAGTCCTTGTAGAACCCCCAAGCCTCCTAGATATTCTCCATAAAGTAATACTGTGATTTACTATGGTGAGAATGGTGAAGTTCATCTTCATGTTTCTCCTCTATGGACTGTTCATGGTGGGCCTTTTCAACATCCATGAGCTCATGAAGCAAGGAGTGCTGCTGGAAACTGCAGCTACCTGGAAGCAAGTGACCATCAAGGAAAACAAGCGGGGAGCTCCACAGATATCTGAAGGTGATCAGTAGGATGAGGTCACCGACAGTGTTAGTCACGCCTACACCTTTGATGAAAAGAATGCCTAACTATGTCTGCGTTCAAAATCTGGCAAGCACTGCGGGCATGTCCAGTTCAAACCCGATAGCTCGCTACAGGCTTTCCTCACAGCCGATTATCTAGTGCTGCAGAACTAGCATGAATTTCTTGTGGTGTAGCGTCACCGAAGATCCAAGGAACACCATCTACAGCACTTCACCCGTCAGAAGGAAGCACATCTAAAACACGCTCATCCGCAAAAACTACGGTTCCATACCTTCAACAACAGCAACCTATTCGTCTACGAATCTGACAGGCTCTATATCACTTACCTGATTGAGGGCCGCACCATCTAGACCTGTCTGTTCTTAGAGAAAGTGTAGCCAACCTACGTGCAGCACATTGTACCTCGTGACAACTCCACCATGCTTGTGGTCAGTCTGCCAAAACGCAAGCAGATTATGGTACAGCTCTTCGATTTCCGAACCAAGCGGGTACTGCAGCTCCAGAAGTTTGCGCTTTAGGAATGGGTCAAGGACTACAGCATTCGCCCAGAAGCCCGTGAGGAGGATAAGGTGTTGCTGCTAACAATACAGACAGCAGGAGGAGCCACCGTGCAATACACCATTAACTTCCAAACGCTGATGATCTCTGAAGAAGAGCGGCAGGCGAGGTTCACAGCAACTACCAATCAGTTTTAGCTGCGTAGCCAGGTTATCGCAGTCAACTCTCGGGTTAAGGTGCTCTTGCTTCAGGAGATCTAATGCTTTTTCTGGGCTGCAATCAATAAAGTCAAGAGTCTTCTCAATGAATCGTTTTTTAAAACAGCTGACCCCCGCTACGAGATCACCTACCCAGTCTCCCCACCTTTAAAATATAGTTCTGGCAATAAGCTCGTTGACTGCCCACCCTACGCCAACGATTGCATTGTTCTATCTCTAGGCAAGCACTTGCTTCCAACTTCGACTCCTGTCTTCTACGACAACGACATTGTCGGGGATGTTACTGACCTCGATAAGAATACCATACCTCCCCAGAAATTCATGTACATTGAGGACGGTAGCATCCACTCCGAAGAGTACATGCTACTTTACGAAATCCATCCAAAAGTTGAGGTGGAGTGGGTCGGTCTGACGAAGACCTTTGTGCATTTCTACCCTTATAACAAGGACTCGCCATACTATAGATTTGCTCGCACCAATACTGGCGGGCTGGTCTTCGAAGGTAGTAGTATCAAAGGAAGATGGCTGGCACCTCCCAATCCCTACGAATTCTTCCAAGAAATCAGTGTTGAGGCAGTTGAGGTGCTACCAAACATCTGTGAAGCGCACCGTTTCTGGTATGGTCTGTATGCAGACATTATCGTTGTATCAGGGAAGGCGATAAAAGTGAGAGTGCTTAACGGCTTCTCAGGCAAACTCCTCAGAACCTTTACTATCAAAGGAGATTACGAGGTCGAAAATGTTTATGTCACGTTCGTTAACCACGAGCTGTTTATTTGTCTGTACGACCCCCAGCAGGATAGGTCGCAAGTTACCAAAGTCGAGTTCTTCACCAATGTCGATGCCAAGAAGGATGAACGCGAACTGATGGAACTCCAACGGGAGTACACCATCTATTCGAAGATCCTCCAGCTAAAGAAGGTCAAGAACGCATATTACCTCACCACATTTTCTCGACGAAGACTATCGCTGTTGACTGTTGCATAAAAGGCTCTGAGCAACCGTCGACCGCATCTCTACCAGAAGCAGCAATCACCGTTCGAAAAGAGGCTTGTTATTTCGGACGCCAAACCCTTCGACAATATCCTGGACATTTATGGTGTGGTGATGGAGTATAACCACACGGTCGAAAGGGTTACCTTGTTCGAAGAACCTCAAAGTAAACGAGTCTTCACGGTGCTGAAACACCAGAACAGCGATTAGTATCTCATAGCAGACATGAATTACATCATCAAGAACAGAATGGTCAAATATCGGTTCGAAATGAGGTTCCTTATTGCTGTATTGGTATCCTTAGTGTTTCCCCTTGTCTTCCTCGCTGCTTTCATTAAGTCCAGGAGGTCAAGTCCCAAGATTGTTTAAAATACATCCCAACCAGCTAAGGAAGAGCCAAACAACACAACTGTTTCTTAAGGCCCCGGGACAAAGTCTGGCAAGACGGGCAAATCTTTCCGCAGCAAGAAGGATTGACCAATTGTGTGCCATCACCAGAGTATAATATTCAACTTGCAAAATGGGTCTGCTTGACAAGATCAAAGAAATCGAGGAGGAGATGGCCCGTACGCAGAAGAACAAGGCCACGGAGTACCATATGGGTCAGCTCAAGGCCAAGCTGGCCAAGTATCGCACTCAGCTGCTGGAACCTACTGGTAAGGGGCCAAAAGGAGAGGGATTCGAAGTCAGCAAGTTCGGAAATGCACGAGTATGTATGATAGGGTTCCCCTCGGTTGGTAAGTCCACCCTATTGTCCTCCATTACCGATACCAGCTCGCTGGCAGCCGCCTACGAATTCACCACACTTACATGTATTCCAGGAGTCATCTACTACAACGAAGCGAAGATCCAACTGCTGGATCTCCCCGGTATCATCGAGGGCGCTGCTGAGGGTAAGGGTCGCGGTAGGCAGGTTATCGCCGTTGCGAAAAACTCCGACATGGTGCTGATGGTGCTTGATGCCTGCAAGGCTGAAGAGCAGAGAGTCAAGATCACGCGCGAACTTGACAAGGTAGGGATCCGTTTAAATCGTGACCCCCCAAACATCCACATCACCCAAACAAAGTTCGGAGGTGTGAAACTGAACAGCACCAAAGCCTTGACCCGCCTGGACGAGAAGACAGTTAAGAACGTGCTGAGCGAGTATAAGATTCACAATGCCGACATTCTTATCCATGACGACAGCTCTGTAGACGACTTGATCGACGTGATCGAAGGTAACAACGTGGATAAACTCAGGAAACCGAAAGTATGTGGGTTGCTTGTACTGCTATAACAAGATCGACACCATTTCGATGGAGGAAGTAAACGATCTGGCCCGCCGCCCCAACTCCGTGGTTATCAGTTGCAACATGAAGCTCAACTTCGACATGCTTCTCGAAAAGATTTGGGACAAGCTGGATTTGGTCCGGGTATACACAAAGAAGGCGAAAGAACTTCCAGATTTCGGCGATCCTATTGTGTTGACGAACGAGCGTAATGGCTGCAGTGTTCGAAGCATATGTGAGCAAATCCATAAGGACCTCCCCAAGTAGTTTAAGCACGCCAAGGTATGGGGTCGCAGCTGCAAGTTCGTCCCACAGAAGGTGGGGCTTTCCCATGTGCTATGCGATGAGGACGTGATTCAGATCTACAAGAACAAGACGAAGACGCAGATCAAGAAGTAGGACAAGAAAGACGGTGAAGTGAAGAAGCCCGAAGGCAAAGACAAGAAGAAGAAGAAGTGATTGGGGATTGTTAGTTGCATGCGTAAATTTATCAACAGGATATTCGGTGGGCTCGCTAGACAAGCTCCCAAGCCCATAGCTGTGTAACTCTGCACTGAACACGATAGTAAGAAGCACCCAATTCTCGCCCACGAGGAGTGCACTACCTGCAAGATCAACATCTGTTACATTTGTGCAGGTGAGCATGTCCTCCGATCGCACGAGATCAAACGTAATTGGAAGTGATAGCTAGTTGCTGGATTTATCAATCCACCCCCACCCACCAACCTGACATCGCAAAGCGTCACCAAATTGATACAGTTCAATAGGGGATTGCTCGCTGAAGTCAATACCACAAATCTGAAGTGTGTCTGCGGCAAACACCTTGACGATACCGCTGCTATCTGTGCTGCTTGTGCAACTGTAAGCTAGGCAAGTGAATGTAGCCAACATGCTCGTAGCACTGCCACAGCGAATGGTCGAAGCAGGGCAACTGTACCTTCCACCTCAATTTTGGAGATAATGCCCATAAGACCAATTCACTGAGAAGCATCCTATTCAGCAACATTAGGAGATTTCAGAAGGCCAACCTTCCAGCAGGGTATGATCCTCCAATAATCTTAGGACAAAGACGAATAAGACAAGCTCGCATATGGTATGTTGCTACCTCTCTTCAAACCCTTCGACCGTGTTTCTTCAGCGAGGTTTTCGAACCTACGGGAATCCACATGACTCCCTGTTTGAGAACATGACACTCCAGCCGAAGAATCTGGACTTCTACATGCACCACGAACGTGCCTGCGACTGTGATTGCAAGGCATGTGAGCCACGTGGCCACCATTCCACCGCGAACTGTGCTATGTTCTGTAGTTCTCGTCGAACAGTAAGCACCACCGAGCTCCTTCACGACGAGCAGTACAGCTTCGAATGTTAGTGCGATTGCCCCTACTGCAAGACATCCGTGGTGAACAGCAAGCATATCCGACTCAACTGCGTGCTCGATTGCGAACACAGTCACGAACGAATGGAATGAAAGCTTGTGTATATGTGCCTATCCCGCATTAATTTTCAACTATGTAGCAACAGGATCAGCAACCGGAAGTGAAGCGCCCGAAGTCCATCAAGCAGGTGAGAGAGATGCGCAAACGCTAGCCCAAGCTGGTGGAGGGTGCCAAGAAGACACTGATCGTCAAGGGCAACAAGACCTCGCACATCACCACGCAGTTCATGAAGAACATGGTAAGTTGGAGCTTATGCAGCGAACTCTCAAGAGAGAGCATTCCACCTACTTCAGTCGCAGACACGATACCCACCCCTTTGAAACCACTCAGGAGCTGGAGAAGTACTGCCGTGGTGCCGATTGCAGCCTGTTCCTATTTGGCTCCAACAGTAAGAAGCGACCCCACAATATCGTGCTGGGCAGGCTCTACGAACATCAGGTATTGGATATGGTCGAGTTTGGACTTACAGCTGACGAGGAGGAAGTTTGCGATATTTCCTCTGAAGTACCCAGTAACTGCCGGCCCTTTGTAATCTTTCAAGGCGATAAATGGGAGACTGACGAGACTTATGGCAAGCTTCGCAACTTGTTGCAGGACTTCTTTGTAGAAAATGTTAAGGTCGATGAGCTTGAGGTCAACAATGCTATTCGCCTGGTGATCAGTTTCTCTGCTGTTGGCGATCGCATCTACCTGCGAACTTACGAGGTTTCTATCACAGGCGATAACATTCTTGAGCAGGACGGAGATATTAACATTGGAGAGGTTGCTCCTAAAGTGGACATGGTGCTGCGTCGCTCAAAGTTCGCCGATCACGATACCTGGAAAGAGGCCTTGAAACAACCTAAGCCAATCAACAAGCGCGATGTACAATTTTGATTTAAATCAGCAACGAAACATCTCACGAGATGAGGTAGGCGACAAACGAGGGCGCGTCTACATCGATAACCAGAACTTCGAAGTTCTGCCACTGAAAAAGAGAAAGCATCTTGTCAAGCAAGACAAAATCCAACGCAAGTTGGAAGAGAAGCAAGCCCGTCTGCAAGAGTTCACTGCCTGATTGACTGTTCATAAGTATTGTGGTTGTGCACAGTCATTGCCGGAGGGGTCGCTTAGCGGGTGAAATGATGTTGGCACCGATGTTGATGATATCGTTGAGAACTCGACACTCTTCAGAGCTACTACTCACTTCTTCAAAGTCGTTGGAACGTAGTTAGCGTAGTTGATCTCGGAGTCTAACTATCTCGCTTTCGTATTGGCCAGAGAGCTACTGAACACTTTATCGCTACTCTTCGTAGGCTGCCCACTTGGCAGCCCAGCAGTCCACCTCGAAGACACTTTAGTAGTACTTCAAAGCCATTTGCTATTGCTATTTCTTAAGCTGATCGTTTTAATTGGTGAGTTCAGCATTCAGTTTACTGAGTCTCTCCGCCTCAGATTTCAGTTGATCGTGGCTATCGATAAGGGCTTTCTTTTCCGTTTAGCGTTGTTCGAGCAGGGATGTTTGACCTTTACGAAGTGCCCCCACCTCCTCTTTTAAGACTCCATTTTGTTGCTACTGTTCAGTTAGCTTGCCCTCCAACTCACGGATCGTTGCCTGGAGGATACGAGCCTTCTCGTGGTGACAATCGTTCATTTCATGCAGAAACCGACCGAGCTTATCATTGTTCTCCAGCAGGGATTCATTGATTGCCTCGAGTTGTCTTACCCTCTACTGATAACGATTGAGCTGTGCAGTGTGCTAGGGTTGCACGTACCTGATATTTGAACGCATATAACCGTTAAAATAATAATAGCGGGCTGTAGTAGAGGGAGTGGGCTTCGGCTAGCGCTATCGTAGATACAACAAGCAGGGGTTAAGTGCCCCGGTCCGAATTAAAATTATTAATTGAAATATCTTTTCCTCATATCCTCATGGCAACCAAGAAGACTGCCGTTCAACAGAAAGGTCAGGCCACCACCGCACCCAAGAAGGCCTTCGATGCCAACAACTACGTGACGGCTATTCTGCCCAAGGACGATGTCATCGAGATTAAGCAGGCCTTCGACATCTTCGACGGTGATGGAAGTGGCATCATTGATCCAGCTGAACTGAAGCAGGCCTTCATCGACCTGGGCTTTGTGGGAAACAACAAGTTCGTTTACCAGATTCTTGCTGAGCTGGACGAAGACGGTTCCGGAGGAATCGAGTTCGACGAGTTCCTCAAGCTCGCCACTGCCAAGGCCAGCGAGAAGGACTCCCGTCAAGAAATCAACAAGGTCTTCAATGCCTTCGACAAGAATCGCATGGTAACTCGCTCACCTTATGTCAGAAAAAGTTTGCCATCGATGAACTGAAGCGAGTCGCCGAAGACCTCGGTGAGGAGATCACTGAGGAGGAGCTCCTCTCCGTCTTCCGACGAGGAGACCTTGACGACGATGGATTCATTACCATCGACGACTTCTACAACATCATGACGCACCGCGTCTACTGGGACACCAAATGATAACGCCCATTGTGATCGTGGAGATATCTAATGCTCTCGCCTGTAAGGTTCCGGCAAGCGAAGGCCTTCGAGCCTGTAGTCCATTCCGTTCCGAAGCCAATACGCCGTTATCAGGCCTCTGTTGGGTCGATTGGTTGATTGCTTAGTCATTATGTTCGTGGCAGATACGTTTTAATGCTGAAAACTCTCAAACGAATGGTCCTTGCTCGATACTCGTTCTTAGCCTTAACAGTGATTCTTGGAAGAGATGTTTTCTGATAGCTTCTGTGCTTTCGGTGGATAGATACTATGCAAAATAAACTGGATAAAGGGAATAGACTGTTTCTTTTAAGATTGTCGCGTCTGCTCCCTTGAATCTGGAGAGAATGGGGTTGGGAAGAAGAGGTTATGCTGTGATGACTTCCCCGAAATCTTCCTTGAAGCTTTCTCATTTGGAGCGATTGAATAGGGTGATGTTCCGACCGATTCGAAGACCTGCGGGAGATTGAAACTACTGCCGAAGAGTTTAAAGGAGCAACACTATTACGGTCTACGACAACCCAACCTTTGTGATTGCAATTTTCCCTGAGCAATGGATTCCTCTATTGGTGTTTCAGCAAGCAAGTCATCGTACTGACTTGTTTTGATTGTCAAACTCAGAGGTTTCTCGCCAAAATAGCCGGCATCAAGTATGTGATCCCTTGGTGCAATCTCATCATTGATAATGTTAAATTCAAATGCAGCAGTCTCTCAGCGAAAGCTTCGAACAGTTCAGCCGAAGGGAGCACCGTGATATGGAGTCACGCCAGCGTCTCACAGCCCTGCTAGAAGAGCAAATCGATCAAAATGAAGAACTACGACTAGAAAATGCATCACTTGTCGAGAACCAGCGCAAGCTGTTGCAACTGCTTGAACTTCGAGACCAAATGCTTGCGCGTGCACAGTCAGCGAAACACCCCAACGATTCAAGGCATGAATCGACATTTGAGCAGACTAGACTGCTTAATGATACTGTCAGACATCTTCCTTCGCCTCAAAAAAACCCGGAGCAGGAGGTACAGTTACAGGCTGAGTTGGAATCAATGCGAACGAGCTACGAAGCAACTCGCTCAGCCAACGTTTCTTTAGAGCATCGACTGAATTCGTTGAACGCACTACTTTTACAAAAAGACCAAGAAGTGTAGAAAGCCAGGCTGTATAACCACGAAGTCTACCAGAAGATGGAAGAGCAGCATGAGCAAGATGAGCGTGAGCTCCTTCGACTCAAGGAAAAGCTGTATGGTGCAACACTAGAACTCGAAAGTCGTCGAAAGGAGAGGCTGGAAGCTGAAAAGAGCGCAGAGGAGGAGAAGCAAGAGCAGCTTAGAATCCAACAGGAAAGAGAATAACGTCTTAGGGCAGAACTTGAAGCTGCGCGCAGTGGTAGATAACGGGCTATTAGGGAACGTGATCAGGCTGCGGCAACAAACCAATCTCTTGCTGCTTCTCATCGAGAGAAACTTGAGTAACTCACTGAAGCACTGTCGTAATCCAAAAGGCAGTGCGAAGAAATGGAGGAGCACCTCGCAAGCAGTCTTCAGGAACTTAAGGAGAAGTACCAGTTAGCTACCCGTCAGGAATAGCAGTTGAGGATTTCCAAATAGCAGTTGTAACGCAAATCTCAGTAGTGCCAACAGCTTCAAATGGAACTTGCTTAGCTCCAAGACCAAGCGCAAAATGAATCCATGCGGGACGGACAGGCAGTGAGTGAGCTGCAAGAAGTGGTTGGCAAGCTCAAGAAGGAGATGGACTTACAAATCCGTAATAACAACACTCTCCGAAAGGAGATAATTGAGTTAGAAAGGCAAGCAAAGACCCGTCAATAAACCTAAATGAACGAAGACAGTAAATTAGAGGAAATGCAGCTCACTATTGAACAGCTCAAGAGCCGCAACTAACGGGAGAAGGAGTAGATGGAGAGAACGATTGAAAGACTACAGCGAGAAGTGGAGAGGAAAGATAAACAGCTGCTAGAAGCCAAGAAGAGGGTCAAAGAAATGGAGAGTGAACTATAAAACGAATTGGAGAATAGGAATCTCACTTTAGAGGAAATGAAGGAGGATCATAACAGGAAGCTTGAGATTAATTTAGCTCGAGAAAAGAAACTTAAAGAGGAGCTTCAGAAGTCTCTTGAGTAAACTGACAAAGCTCGCAGCGAAAATCGTGTTATAAAGCGTGATCTTGACACTATGGAGGGGCGAGTTCGAGCCATCGTTACTACTATGGAGGAGAAGGTAACTTCACTCAGTTCCCAGTTGCAGCAGTCAAGGGCGTAGACTAAAGACTTTGCGACAGAGAATGATCATCTTAAGCGGTTATACGAGAAGTCAGAATTATAGTTTTCTGACAACCGGGAACAGCTGGAGGCCAAGCAGCGCGAGGTCCATGCCCTTCGTCGCAGAACAAATGACCTTGAAGAATAACTTAACATCGCTAACGAATAGTTAACGAAGTTCCAAACAGATCAAAGTAAGGAAGAATAAGTAGCAAAGCTCAAGAAGGAGGTGAATGAGTGGAAAGTACGCCTCACTTCTCTTACTGAGGCTAATTCCAAGATGAAAGGGCATAACACTGAGCTTGTAAAGGAGACTATTAGTCTCAATGAAAAGACTAAAGGTCTTGAGGGAGAGTTGGAGAAAATGCGCTCTGAGGCCAAGCAGTCCCGACAGGACAGGTCTTCTCTAGAGTCTAAGATCGCTCTACTGGAACAGACGCTGAGATAAAAAAGCGAGCAGATGGAGAAATCGAGCCCTTATATCACCCTGCTCGTGGAAGAGAAGAAGATGCTTGAGCTGAATAACACCAAGCTAGCCAATGACGTGAAGGGTTTCCAACACTTGATCGACGTTGCGAAGAAAACAAAAGCTGACGAAATTGTAAACCTCAACCGTTAGGTAGCTTCCTCGAAGAAGAGGTTGGAGTAGGTGACCCAAGAGTTATCCCAGCTCAAAAAACGGTATGATCAGGATATGCGGGAGGCGAACAAGACCATCGAGAATAACAACCGTGAAAAGGTCAACATGCTGAGGTAGAACACTGTTCGTGAGGATCACTACGTAAAGCTGGAGAAAGATAACAAGCAGCTCAAGGAAGACAAAAATGCACTTGAGGACCAAGTGAAGCGCATGCAGGCATTGTTCGATCAGTATCAAGAGCACCTACAGATTGCTGAACGCATTGCGAACGAGAATTCGGACCACGGTGACAAGTATGAACCCCAAGTGAGGCGTAGCCGTCTGACGGTCGATCCCCCGGCTCCATCGAAAATGCTGGATGTGAGCCCCATTCGAAGCGCAAGTCACACCAAAGCCCATGTTTCTTCCACAGATGGGCCGCGAAACGTTGGGCATAGCCTCCCCGGTCCTGCCAGCCTGCAACGACATGAAGTACAGCAGCGTATTCGTGGCTATCAAAAGGACATTCTCGGGGCAGATTGATTCAACTTGACGTTTCCTTCAACTTCCAAGGGTATGTATCATCAAATGGAGCAGCCTTTCCTTTGCTATTGTTGAGGTAGAGTGATCTCCCAGCGTTCCGAAGACCCTCTCCTAGTGAATCTGTTTTCTTCGGGGTCCTCTCCAAGTTGAAGGATGGGCCACCCCTCGGGCGGTTCCATGCGAATGCAATGACCGGTTGCCAGCACAAGCATTAACAGCACGACAAAAAAGAACCTGTTCGCCATTCGATGAGTGTACTAATAAGTAGTCAATAAATTGTTGGATGGTAGGCAATCGAAAGTGATTTAACCGCGGGAATAAATAGGCGCAGGTCAGAAGCGGCCACCCGTCACCAGCCCCACTTGTTGACTGATTGGGTTGCGCCGGTTACCGAAGATTGTCAATTTGGGCATATCGATTACGAATCCCGAGCTCTCGGGTAGGTTGCGCTGGCGTAAGAGCAATATGATGATTCCAACCTAAATTAGAAAGGGATGCAACCTTCGCGAGGACCTGCATGATCGTGAAGAAAAAGATAATGCGGAGGTAGCCCCATTCACCAACAGAGAACTCACCAACTCTTGGGGGGTTCCAGTGGGACGGCCCCAGCAGCAACAGCCATAGCACGTCCATGACTACACTTACTGCCGTGAGTGCGATGCACAGCACCAGGTAGTTGCGATCGAAATAGTTGAGCAGGAAGATTGAAAGGATGCATACCAGCACCAGCAACTAACTTAATCATTAAATTACGTTGAGAAAATCGTATTTTTGGAACATCACCACCACCTCCAGCAAGCCAAAGATGACTGTGAGCCAAAACAGAAGACTCATGTTCGGATTTGATGTTAGGTTCTGGTCTACGAAGAAACTCTGTCGGTCAGAGGTGATTAGGTCACGCACCGGGGTGATAGGCTGCGAATTACCCATCATTCCGGGGAAGTTACCGGCCATTCCAGAGTTTTGCATACCATTCCCTCCAACGTTCATTGGGCTAGCCCCCAAATCGATACCAAATGGAAAGCTCACGAGATAAAGATCCTCACTATACTCTCTTAAATCTCTCTCTAATTCTAGGATTTGGCTGTTCAGCTGTTGTAGTTCAGCTGAGCGCTGTGGCTGACCCATACCACTACTCTGTGCTATCTGCTTTTGCTTGGCGTAGAGTTGCTGCAGCGTAACTACCTTAATCTCATCAGTTACCATTGATGTCTCGTCGTTTGTCCACTAAGATGTTCTGTGCGTCTTCAATGATCTCGCATAGTTGCTGCACCTCGGCATTCCCCACTCCATCCTGATCGGCTTGCTCCCAAAGTTCGCCTGCGACCTCCCTGTCAAACTGTGCTCCCTACATTATCGGAACCGCTACCAGTAATTGATCCATCACACCGAAGAACTGCAGTCTGTTGAGCCCTGAGCTCGGTGCATAACCCTTCCCACCAAAAGCTCGTAGCAACCTATCGAGGTTCGAAGCCATGACACTTCTAAGAGTTTATTTCAAATTATTTCGCTGAGAAACTGTTCAGATTAATTGGAGAGGGGAAAGACCTGGGTTAAGAATTGATGAGTTGTTCGGTGTCCCTCAGATTTGAATAGCTATAAAAGATAGTTGTTGAGGCGATGGAAGCGACAAGCAATTCGATGACCTACCTCGAGTGCAGCAAGCCCGGCTACCATTACGGCGAGGCTCTGAATGTAGTCTGTCTGGAGACCAGTTGTTTGGACAAAGCACTCTGCTGCAGTGCTTGTGTGGAGGAAGAACACAAGAAACATACGTACCTATTTGGCCAATCGCAGCACAAAACCCCTAAAGCTAGTGATCAACGAAGCTCGGGAGCACAGTTCGAAGATTACGCCGATCAATATCAACACCGACACAGTCGTGGAACTCATTTTTAGCAGCCAAAAGCAACTGTTGGAAGGGATCCACCAGACTCGTATGAGCGTCAACCAGACTCTGAGTTAACTGGAAAAGACAGTGACAATCTTCTACACCAGCATGAGTGAGCAGGTCAAGCTAAAAGCTAACAAATCTTGCGATGACATCAAGCTCATCTTCGAGGATATCAAAACTGCTGCTTCCAGCAACCGTCTGCTCTAGCTCGTGCAGAAGGTGATTAGTTTGGTGCCGCGCGGCGATGACATGCAGCAACCTATCCAGTAGTCGGAGCTGGTGGAATCTATCTACGCCACCAGTAAATAGCTTACAGAGTTGGTGGGTAAACTCAGCGACGAGATCAAGTAGAAGTCGGTCGGCACTCTAGAAAAGCTGGGGAAGACCATCGCCGACATCGATATTTGGTCCAGTATCAAGTATAAGTTCTCGGCAAAGCTCAAACACGCTGAAATCAATGTTCTTGGGCCTGTGGTAGTGAAATCTGCAGGTTCTTCCAGTTACAAGTTCGCAGTTATGGAACCTGATGTGGAACGCAACAGTGGCCAGGTTAAGAGGTTGACCTTTCGCATTAAGGAAGCATCCATGAATTGGCTGGCCGTGGGAGTCTGCCACAAGAATCTTGTGCAATCCAAAAACTTTTCGTTCAGCTTCAACGTGCTTGGTCATGGAGCCTACATGGTGAGTTCTAATGGAGGGAGCTGGTCGGACACGAAATCTGAGGCAAACAATGCAGTGAAAGTACCAACATTGCTTATTCAGTCCTTCAAGTTCGGCAAGGGAGATATCATCCAGGCAGAGCTGAACCTTCAATCGAAGAAGATAAAATTCAAGAAGCGCGGTACCCAAGACCAATACGAGCTGGACGTTCAACTCAAAGATGGTGATCCGCTGAGCCCATGCGTGCTATTCTACTACCCCAACGACGAGGTGGAATACATAAACGACTTCAAGGAGTGACCTGCATTGTCCAATAGATATCATTTTATAGCGATGATAGAGAAGGAGAAGCCGAGCGAAGCCAACAAGACCGAACAGCTCAAGCGATTCCCATTTTTCAACATCGAGCAGATTCAGGAGAAGGTAGTTGATGTGGCTTCCCATCCCGTCACCTTCGGACAGCTCCGCATCAAAGATATCCGAGCAATCTACCCAAAGTACCTTTAGCTGGTAGTTTAGATTGTACATTCTCGAGGATGCGCCGAACGCCAACTCCGTGTTCGTCTTCACCAATCAGATTATTGGGCAGTGGACTCCACATACCGACACCACATTTCTGATCGAGAGCAGCAGCAAAATGGAGGGTGGTATACTGGTGACCTACGGTCAAGACTCCGAAGCTCAAATGAAATCTACATACATCAGGCTGTGGGAGGTCACTGACGTAGCAGACTACACCAAACTCAGTAAGAAGTGGTCTATGTTTAGAACCGAAGAAGTCAATTGTCATTGGTGCACTGGGCAATCCAGAACTGGGAATCAGCTGCATGTACCTACTGAGAGATCTAACAACACTGGCGGTTGGAACCCGTAAGGGAGTCATTCTTATATTCGAGTCGAAGAACTTACTAACAAATGACTACAAAACATCGACCAAGCCATTGGAGAGGAGAGA
>ERZ724508.616-NODE-616-length-24458-cov-7.604967_pt1 | contig 24458 bp, 20 predicted proteins | sample MGYA00376041_ERZ724508 | MGnify/ENA primary metagenome ERZ724508 (study PRJEB28724, sample SAMN07190887) | wastewater metagenome | isolation source: effluent of sewage treatment plant in Hong Hong | place: USA: Christiansburg, Virginia | collected 2016-03-01 ...
TTTTCGTACACCGGATATTTTTGGCAGAACTCGGGCAGGATGCGCCACATGGGTTGGTTTTTGGCGTAATCGGCTTTGAATTGCTGCAAAGCCGTCAACATACTGTTCCAACGCCCCTTGGTAATTCCAATGGTGAACATAATGAAGAAACTGTATAAACCCGTTTTTTCCACTACCACACCATGCTCGGTGAGGAATTTAGTCACGATGCTGGCGGGAATTCCTTTTTTGGAAAACTTGCCGTTCAAATCCAACCCGGGGGTAACGATGGTGGATTTGATAGGGTCTAGCATATTGAATGCCTGAGCCATCTTGCCAAAACCGTGCCAGTTCGCCTTGGCATTGTTGCGGGCTTCGCCTTTGAGAACCCAATCATTCGATTCGCCGATGCCTTCTTCCGCCAACTTATCCGGCCCCCATACCTTGAACCACCAGTCATCGCCATATTCTTCATCCACTTTGCGCATAGCACGGCGAAAATCCAAGGCCTCAATGATGCTTTCTTCCACCAAAGCCGTTCCACCCGGAGGCTCCATCATGGCCGCAGCCACATCGCAACTGGCGATGATGCTGTATTGTGGGCTGGTGCTGGTGTGCATCAAATACGCTTCGTTGAACAAGTGTTTATCCAGCTTCACGGTTTGCGAATCTTGCACCAACACATGGCTGGCTTGGCTAATACCTGCCAACAGTTTGTGAATGGATTGCGTGGAATACACCACCGCTTCTTTCGGACGCTGGCGATTTTTTCCCATCGCGTGGTACGTGCCGTAAAACGGATGGAACGCAGCGTGGGGCAACCATGCCTCGTCAAAATGGATGTTTTCTACATACCCATCCAACAAGTTTTTCACGGTTTGGGTGTTGTACAACACACCGTCATACGTGCTTTGCGTGAGGGTGAGAATGCGCGGCTTCACCGTATCCGCATCAACGCCTTGGAGCAAAGGATTCGCGCGGATTTTTTCGCGGATAGCTGCGGGTTCAAATTCGCTTTTAGGAATCGGGCCGATAATGCCAAAATGGTTGCGCGTAGGCTTCAAAAATACCGGAATCGCCCCCGTCATGATGATGGCGTGCAGATTCGATTTATGGCAATTCCGATCCACTACCACCACATCCCCGGGCGCTACGGTATGGTGCCATACCATCTTGTTGCTGGTGCTGGTTCCATTGGTCACGAAGAAACAATGATCGGCATTGAAAATACGGGCGGCGTTGCGTTCACTTTCGCCAATCGCGCCATTGTGATCGAGGAGCTGACCCAGTTCTTCCACCGCATTGCACACATCGGCACGCAGCATGTTTTCGCCGTAGAACTGGTGGTACATCTGCCCTACGGGGCTTTTCAAGAATGCTACGCCACCCGAATGTCCCGGGCAATGCCATGAATACGAACCATCTTCCGCGTAATCCAACAAGGCTTTGAAGAAGGGGGGTTGCACGCCCTCCAAATAGCCTTTGGCTTCGCGGATGATGTGGCGGGCTACAAACTCAGGCGTATCCTCAAACATGTGGATGAAGCCATGCAGCTCGCGCAGAATGTCATTGGGAATATGGCGCGAAGTTTTGGTTTCACCGTACACATAAATCGGCACATCCAGATTTTTACGGCGAACTTCCTCGATGAAATGGCGTAAATTCAAAACGGCGGGGTCGAGGTCGGGGCCGGGTGTGAATTCTTCATCATCAATCGACAAAATGAAGGCACTGGCGCGACTTTGTTGCTGTGCAAACTGGCTTAAATCGCCATAACTGGTAACGCCCAGCACCTCGAATCCTTCTGATTCAATAGCGTGTGCTAATGCACGAATTCCTAATCCCGAGGTGTTCTCTGAGCGGAAGTCTTCGTCAATGATGACAATGGGAAAGCGAAATTTCATGAATAATCCCCGTCGAAGTGCTAAAAATACGCAAAACTGCAAAAAGTTAAAAAAACAGGCGCGAAGTGTATAGCGTGTATAGTGCCTGCGGTATGTGTCGTTTTAGTTGTGTCGATTGTTGCAGGGAGGTAACTTATGAGCAGCGCAACGTTATGGTGGGTTATGTTTGGTGTCACTGTCGGACTGGAATTGGTGACAGGCACCTTTGTGCTGTTGATGTTGGCATCGGGAATGGCGGTTGCTGCGTTACTGGCCCAAGCGGGCGTGAGTTTTTCCATGCAGATGCTGGCCGCCGCAGTGGTAGATGGTGTCGCGGTGTTGGGGTGGTACGTTATCCGCAAATCACGACCCCAGCCCCCTACCGCACAAGCGAATCGGGATGTCAATATGGATATTGGGGAAATCGTACAGGTGGACAATTGGCAAGCCAATAAAACCACGATGGTGAAATACCGGGGTTCCCAATGGACAACCGTTAGCGTCCCCGGAGAGGCATTGCAAACGGGTGAGCATCGCATTGTCGAAATCGTCGGGAATCGACTCATCGTGCAAAAAATTTAGAGAACCACCAGAGAAACATCCACCACCATTAGGAGAAAAATACCATGATTTTTGGCTTTATTTTGCTCATGATTGCTATCATTTTCACTGCACAATCGGTCAAAATTGTGCCGCAGCAACATGCGTGGGTGATTGAACGATTGGGTAAATACACCCGAACACTCACCCCCGGCCTCAGCATTTTGATGCCGTTCATGGAGCGCGTCGCCTATCGCCACGAACTCAAAGAAGTGCCGATGGACATCCCCCCCCAAGTGTGTATTACCCGCGACAACACCCAGCTCACGGTAGACGGCATTTTGTATTACCAAATTACCGATGCCATGCGTGCCAGCTACGGCTCTAGTAATTACAAGTTGGCAATTACCCAACTGGCACAAACTACCTTGCGTTCGGTGATTGGTAAATTGGAGCTGGACAAAACTTTTGAGGAGCGGGACATCATTAACTCCCAAGTGGTGCAGGCGGTGGATGAAGCAGCCGCCAACTGGGGGGTGAAAGTTTTGCGCTATGAAATCAAAGATTTAACCCCACCCGATGCCATCGTTCACGCCATGCAGCAGCAGATTACCGCCGAGCGGGAAAAGCGGGCGTTGATTGCGGCCTCAGAAGGTCGTCGGCAGGAACAAATCAACATTGCAACGGGTGAGCGCGAAGCCGCTATTGCACGTTCAGAGGGTGAAAAACAAGCCTCTATCAACAATGCGCAGGGTCAAGCTGCTGCTATTTTGGCGGTGGCACAAGCCAATGCCGAAGCCATTGAACGCCTTGCATCCGCCATCAACCAGCCCGGTGGACATGCCGCCGTCCAAATGAAGGTGGCAGAAAAAGCGGTGAATGCCTATTCCAGCGTCGCCGATAAAGCCACGACAACGCTCATCGTTCCCAGCAACATGAACGAGGTATCGGCTCTCATCGGTTCGGCGATGAAGATGGTGCAGGCAAATACAGTGCACCCGTCTGGCCACAACCCGTAACGGCAAGCGTGAAGGCTGCAACACACACCACCCATGCAGCCCTCCATGTTCCTTTGGATATTTTTTTGGATATTTTCATGAATGATGCCCAATATAACAACGAAGCAGAAAAATTATTACGCGCCATAGAAGCCTGCTGCGATCAGATTAACGATGAATCGGATGCCGACATCGACAACCAGCGCGTGGGCGGTATGGTAACGCTGACTTTTCCCAATCGCAGCCAAATCGTTATCAACCAACAAAAGCCACTGCATGAAATATGGATGGCAACCAAGCTAGGGGGCTACCACTACCGCTGGGTAGAGGGGCAATGGTTGGACACACGCGAACAAAGCGAAAAGCGGGAGTTTTTTCAGAACCTCTCCCACCATGCCACGCTCCAAGCCCAACAGACTTTGCAGTTTTCAATGCCGGAATAAGTCGAGGATTTTCTTCTTTTCCTCAGGCGATTGCGGGGGTGGCTCGCTGATTCCGACAAACTCCTCAAAGAACCATTCGTTATTGACACGGGTCATACGGGCTGGTGCAGCGGGTTCCGCCACTGGAATATCCTTGAGCGCATGGGTCATGTAGCTAATCCAGACCGGAAGACTCAATCCGCCCCCTGTTTCTTTATCTCCCAATTTACGCGGCGTGTCGTACCCAATCCACGTTACAGCGGTTAGCGTGGGGTGATACCCTGCAAACCATGCGTCCATTGAATCATTGGTTGTACCGGTTTTCCCATAGATATCGGGGCGTTTCAGGGTGGCTTGGGCGCGGGCGGCTGTACCCGAACGGGTCACTTCTTGCAGCAAGCTGGTCATTAAAAAGGCATTGCGTGCATCAATCACCCGCAGTGATTCATCCAATACGGGAGGGTGCGCATCCACCAAAACCTTGCCACGTTGCTCACTCACTTTGGTCACCAGCCACGGGTTCACGCGATACCCGCCATTGGCAAATACCGCATAAGCCACTGCCATTTGCATGGGCGTTACCGAACCTGCTCCCAAAGCCATTGTGAGGTAAGGCGGATGCTTCTCGGCATCAAACCCAAAACGGCTGACCCAAGCCTGCGCATATTTGGTTCCCACGGCATTGAGAATTTGGATAGAAATCATGTTTTTCGATTTCGCCAACCCACGCCGTAAAGTCATTGCCCCTTCAAAAGAACCATCGTAATTTTTGGGTTCCCACGGCTGTCCACCCGTCACCGTTGCATCGAAGAATAAAGGCGCGTCGTCAATGATAGTGACGGGGGTAAACCCTTTTTCGAGTGCTGCGGAATAGATAAAGGGTTTGAAACTCGAACCGGGTTGCCGCCATGCCTGCGTGACGTGGTTAAATTTATTTTTTGCAAAATCGAACCCCCCCACCAAGGCTTTGACCGCACCATCACGCGGGTCGATCGCCACAAACGCCCCTTCGACTTCCGGTAATTGGGTGATTTCCCATGCCCCCTTGGGGGTTTGAACCACCCGAATAATGGCACCACGGCGCAACCGGATATTCGGGGGTGCTTTTTCTGAGAGTCCTGATGCGGCTGGTTTTAATCCCTCTCCCGTGATTTCTATCGCCAGCCCTCCAGAACGCATCGCCTTCACTTTTTTAGACGATGCCTCCAGCACGACGGCAGACCTCACATCACCGTTATCTACCACCTCGTCTAATACATCATCCACCACATCTTGCGCTTCTTGGTTGGAGGGGGGGAGTGCAATGAATTTTTCCGGCCCCCGATACACTTGGCGACGCTCAAAATCCATAATGCCCTTGCGTAACGCATCGTAAGCTGTGTTTTGATCTTGGATTTTGATGGTGGTAAATACATCCAAGCCGCGCGTATAGGTTTCTTCCCCGTATTGTGCAAACATCAACTGGCGCACCATCTCCGTCACATACTCGGCATGAACCGCAGGGCGTGCATTGGTATTGACTTTAATCACCAATTCTTGCTTTTTCGCTAACTCTGCCTCTGCTGCATCAATAAAGCCGTTCTCCAACATGCGGTCGATGATGTAGAGTTGCCGCGTCTTTGCCCGTTGTGGATTGATTACGGGGTTGTAGGTAGAAGGTGCTTTGGGTAATCCAGCCAACATCGCTGCTTCTGCCACGGTAATTTCCTGCAACGGCTTCCCGAAATACACTTCAGACGCGGCGGCAAACCCATAAGCACGGTTACCCAAAAAAATCTGGTTCATGTAGATTTGCAAAATTTGATCTTTACTCAAGGTGTGTTCCAGTTTGAGCGTTAAGAGCATTTCGTAAATTTTGCGAGAAAATGTTTTCTCAGAAGAAAGGTACACATTGCGTGCCACCTGCATGGTGATGGTCGAAGCACCCTGACTTTTGGAATGTCCGATATTCGCCCAACCCGCCCGCAAAACGCCCCAGTAGTCGATGCCACCGTGCTGATAAAACCGGGCATCTTCAATCGCCAATACGGCGTTGGTCATGACTTTCGGGATCTCGGCAATAGGGGTAAATTTACGCCGTTCTTCACCAAACTCCGCCAATAAATGTCCCTCTGCGGAGAATACACGCAGTGGGAGCTTGGGACGGTAATCCAGTAGTTCGGAAATATCAGGCAAGTTCGGAAATATGGCAACCAACCCAAGCCCCAGCGTTAAAACAATGGTGAAGAAGATTGCTGTCAGTATCGTGATGCCCTTGAGCAGCACCTGCACCAGTTGGAACAGACCGTTACTTTCTCTATGATTCGATTGCCCGTTGTGTGAAGGATTGGTATGGGGTGGCATGGTACAGTGTGAGTATGTCAAACTATCGACTTAGCATCGATTGCGCGAATCCATTCGGTATTTATTGTTACGTTTCAGGGGAAGATTTTGATCTCATTGGGGTCTCTTTTTAGTAATAAACCTGCTCCTATGATGGGGCTGGATGTTAGTTCGTCCAGTGCCAAACTCGTCGAACTGGATCAGGACAAAGCCGGCAACCTCGTCTTGCTGCACTGTGCCATTGAACAATTGGAAAATGGATGGATTGTGGACGGGAATATCGAGAAATTCGATGAAGTGGCAGAAGCCTTGAAACGGCTTGTTAAAAAAAGTGGAGCCAAAACCAAAAATGTAGCGATGGCACTGCCGCCTTCTGCCGTTATCACCAAGAAAATCGTACTTCCGGGGGGGATGTCGGAGCAGGAATTAGAGCAGCAAGTCGAAAATGAAGCCAATCAATACATCCCCTTCCCGCTGGATGAGGTGAGTTTGGACTTCTGTGTGGTAGGAACCAGTGCCAACTCCGAAGAAGACATTGAAATCATGATTGCCGCCGCACGAAAAGAAAAAGTCCAAGATATTCAGGGCTTGGCTGAGGCAGTGGGCTTAAATCCCGTCGTGGTTGATGTGGAATCGTATGCGTCAAGACTGGCTGCGGGACGGCTCATTCAAAACTTTCCGAATAAAGGCGAGGGGCAAATTGTGGCGCTGTTTGAAATCGGAGCCCTCACCACCAGTATGCAGGTTTTACGCAACGATGAAGTGTTGTACGACCGCGATCAATCCTTTGGTGGCGCTCAATTAACGCAACAAATTGTGCGGCAGTATGGTTTCTCTCAAGAAGAAGCCGAAACCAAAAAGCGCAATGGCGATTTGCCCGAAGACTACGAATCCGTTGTTTTGACCCCTTTTATTGAAACAATTGTGCATGAACTGGGGCGGGCATTGCAGTTTTTCTTTACCAGCACCCCCCACAACAAAGTGGATCACATCATGCTGGCTGGTGGTTCCGCCTCCCTGCCGGGGTTACCGGAAGCGGTGACAAAGCACACCACATTTCCTTGCATATTATTGGATCCATTCAAAGGAATGGTAATTGACCAAAGCCTGCAAACCAAGAAGATGGCGCGTGAAATGCCCTCTTACCTGACCTCTTGCGGCTTGGCGTTGCGGAGGTTTACGCAATGATTTTGATCAACCTACTTCCCCACCGCGAAATCGCACGAAAGCGTAGGCGGGATGTCTTCAATGTCAGCCTAGGCTTGGCCGCGTTGGTAGGCGTGCTGATTGGGATGAGCGTTTATCTGCTCTACCAAGCCGCTATCAGCACGCAAGAATCCAAGAACAGTGTTCTGACTACTGAAATCAGCAAATTAGAGGCAGACATCAAGAAAATTGAGGGACTGGAAACCGAAATTGCCGCTCTACGCGCACGGCAGCAGGCGGTAGAAGATTTGCAATCCGACCGTAACTCGCCCGTGCATCTGCTGACCGAAATCGTCAATCAGATGCCGGATGGTGTTTACATCAACAAAATGGTTCAAGTGGGGCAAGTCATTACATTCAATGGCATTGCACAATCCAATGAACGGGTTTCGGAACTTTTGCGTAACATCACCTCCAATACCCCTTGGTTTTCCAAACCCGAATTGGTCGAAATTACCTCCGGTACGGTTCCCCTCTCCCCCAAAGATCAACGGCGTGTTTTTAACTTTGTCATGAAGGTGGGGTTGGTTCGTTCCAGTGAATTAGAGAAAAATGCCACGAAAGCGGATGGATTTCCCGCCACTCCAGCCAGCGGTGCAAGCTCTGCGGGGCAAAATACCGATTCTAAAAAATAGCAGGATCACGCATGGCATCACTTCAATCCATTCGCTCTTTCGATTTTGCACAGTTTCAGGAAAAACTGGTTGCACAGTTCCAAGACCTAGACCCGAAAGACCCTTCATCGTGGCCTCCGGCTCCACGTTATGGTTTATTTCTTCTGACGACCATTGGCATGGTGGTCATGCTATGGTTTGTTTGGCTGAGTGGTTACGATGACACATTGAAGCTCAAAGTAGAAGAAGAAGAAAAATTCAAAAAGAGCTACACGGAGAAACTCACCAAGGCCGTCAACTTGGAAACCTTGATCAAACAGCGCGAACAAGTGCAACAGTATGTAACGCAACTGGAAAAACAATTACCCAGTAAAGCGGAAATGGATGCACTATTATCCGACATTAACCAAGCTGGTGTTGGTAATAATTTACAGTTTGATTTATTTCGCCCCGGTCAAGGTGTTACTAAAGATTATTATGCAGAACTTCCGATTTCCATCAAAATCAATGGTAAATACCATGATATTGGTACATTCGCATCGGAAATTGCCAAGCTCTCGCGTATTGTGACCTTAAATAATATGACCATCTCCCCATCCAACCGACCGGATGGAAGTTTGATTTTTGAATCGACGGCAAAAACATTTCGCTATTTAGACAAAGATGAAATTGCATCTGCCAGTAAAAATGCGCCTCCCAAACCCGGATCACCTCCAGCGACTCCAGCACCCAAGGGAGAGAAATAATGAAACGGCAGGCTTGGCTTTTTGCTGGATGTGCTACGTTGGTGATCATGGGTTGCACCACAACCAGTGAAGACGAAATTAAAAAATGGATGACGGATCAGCGCAGCAACATAAAACCGAAGGTAACACCTATTCCCCCGCCCAAACAATTCAAACCCGAAACTTACGGGAATGCCGATAAGCCAGACCCTTTCAGCAGCCAGAAGCTAACCCAAGCGTTGCGCAACGAGGTAGCACAAACCAATGCCCAAAATAACAGTGCCTTGGTGGAGCCGGAGTTGGCACGGCGTAAAGAACCACTAGAGGCCGTGCCACTGGATACGATGACCTTGCTGGGTAACATCACGCAAGCAGGTAGGCTCGTGGCACTGATAAAGGTGGATAGCTTGTTGTACCAAATCAAATTGGGGGCTTATCTGGGGCAAAATTACGGTAAGGTCATCAAAATAACCGAAACCGAGGTAACCCTGCGCGAAATTGTGCAGGATGCCGCTGGCACATGGGTAGAACGGATGCAGACGCTGACTCTGCAAGAGAGGGGTAAATGATTACGCATAACAATCAATTCGGTTTGCACATGTGGAAAGCCATTGTTTTCATCATGGCATTGCTCATGGGATGGGGACTGAATCTCGCACATGCGCAGACCAGTCCGGTTCCGGTAGCCATTGAAGCCGTGAACGCATCGGCACGGGGTGGAACCGAAGTCATTCGTATTGATTTCTCACGGGAAATTAATGCGTTGCCGACAGGTTTTGTCACCCAAGCTCCTGCACGTATTTCGTTGGACTTCATGGGTGTGAGCAGTGCGATTGGACGTTCCAACCTCGCATTCAATGAAGCGAATTTGCGCTCTGTCAATGTGGTGCAAGCAGGAAACCGGACGCGGGTGGTGTTAAACCTCAAACAAGTTGCCAGCTACACCGCTGAAATTGAAGGTAAATCTTTATTGGTTACGCTGCAATCGGCTGCTGCCACGGTACGCGCTCCGGCAGCCAACAACTCCCTCACGTCTTTTACGGATAACCGAAGTCGTGATTCGGCTCCCTTGCGGGATATTGATTTTCGCCGTTCAACCGATGGGGCAGGGCGTGTCGTCATCACACTGCCCCATGATCGGGTAGGCGTGGATGTCCGTCAGCAAGGCAAAGGATTGACCGTTGAGTTTTTGAAAACCACATTGCCCGAAGGTTTGCGTCGCCGTTTGGATGTAGCGGATTTTGGTACACCCGTTAAAGTAGTGACTTCAACACAGGCAGGTGATCGGGTACGGATGGTGATTGAACCCACTGGATTATGGGAACACAGTGCTTACCAAAGCGATGATAAATTTGTAATCGAAGTCAAACAAATCAAAACCGACCCCAAGAAACTCACGCAAGGTGTGGGCTACAACGGGCAGAAACTCTCGCTTAATTTCCAAAACATCGAAGTTCGTTCTTTACTCCAAGTATTTGCCGATTTTTCTAACTTGAATATCGTCACATCGGATACGGTGACGGGTTCGGTCACCTTGCGCTTGCAAGATGTACCTTGGGATCAGGCCTTGGATATTATTTTAAGGTCCAAGAACTTAGATAAGCGCAAAAATGGTAATGTGCTGTGGATTGCGCCCACTGAAGAAATCATCACCAAAGAAAAATTGGATATGGAAGCGGCTTCTACCGTACAAACGCTGGAGCCTGTTAAAACCCAATTCTTCCAAATTAACTACGCTAAAGCCGAAGAAATTGCGCTTCAACTCACCACAAACAATGCCAGTGTAGTCACAGGCCCCGGAACGGGGGGTGCGGCGAGTTCTGCTTCTGCGCGTCTACTTAGTCCTCGGGGTAGCGTCATTGCCATGAAACGCACCAATCAGCTTTTTGTGACGGACATTCCCAGCAAGTTGGAAGAAGTGCAAAATATGATTGCCAAGGTGGATGTACCCGTTGACCAGATATTGATTGAAGCACGCTTGGTGGAAGCATCCGACACCTTCGGCAAATCGCTTGGTGTGAAGTTGGGTGGTGGTGATATACGGGCTGCCCGTGGTGGTGATGGTGGTTATCAGTTATCAGGTAGCACACGGGCTGTATTTGGTTCTAACTATACCAATTCGGGTATCGCTTCTGGCTTTACACAAGGCACCCAGACAGATTCTCCTTTTGTGAATCTGCCAGCTGTGGGTGTTTTAGGTGCTAATCCGGCTTCTCTGGCACTGTCCATTTTTGATGCAACTGCCAACCGGATGCTGAATCTGGAAATATCGGCTTTGGAGGCGGATAATAAAGGTAAGGTTATTTCTAGCCCTCGGGTTGTAACCAGTAATCAAAAAGCGGCATCTATTGAGAGTGGTATTAAAGTGGCCTACACCAAAGTAGGTGTTAGTGGTGGCCCGTCTACCACGGAGTTTTTAGATGCAACACTGAAATTATTGGTGACTCCTCAAACCACTCCTGATGGACGGATTATTTTAAATATCGAAGTTCAAAAGAATGAACCCTATGGTGCTATTGCTGGAGCTGTAAAAACAAAGCGCGTGCAAACCGAAGTTTTGGTTGAAAGTGGTGGAACCGTTGTTATCGGGGGCATCTTTGAGGAAACAAAAGATGTCACTGAAACCAAAGTTCCTTTGCTTGGAGATATACCGTATATCGGCAATCTTTTCAAATCCAAAACCACTAACACAAGCAAGCAAGAATTGCTGGTATTTATTACCCCCAAATTACTGACTGACCGTGCTTTAAGCCAATAATTTTTCCTGTTTAACAAAAAACTTTGAGTTCACTATGCGCCTTTTATCTTATTTAGCAATGTTCGTGATGACCATGCTGCTAGCCGCTTGCGGTGGTGGTGGTGGTGCACCGGGTTTGAGTGGAGCAGGTACACAATTTGGTACATCCGCCACACTGACTTCCACAGCCCCTACTACGGTTTCTTTAGCTATCGGAACATCGGTTAGCTATCCATTTATCGGCGGTAGCATGCCTTTTGCAGCAACTACCGATAACCCAGCCGTTGTATCGGCAACCGTGATGGATACCACCTTGGTTATCACCAAGCTCAAATCTGGTTCTGGAAACGTGAAAATTACCGATGCCAAAGGAAGCACCTTGAGCATTGCCGTGACCGATTTGACAGGCAGTGCGCTGTACTCCACAGCTCCTTCGGCTGGTATTGCACTGGCGGTCGGATCGAATACCGTGTTTACGGTACGTGGTGGAATGCCTCCCTATCTAGTGGCAAGTAGCAATGAATCGGTCGTTGGTGCCAGTGTTAGCACGGGTGCGACAGAAGGTACTGTGTGGCTCACTGCCAAGGCAGGTGGTACGTCAACAGTGGATGTACGGGACTCGGTGGGTAATGTGATCTCCGTTCCGGTTACCGTCAGTTCTACTGCGGCAGCCAAGTTTTTCATCTATGCCCCTGATGCGATTACGTTAACCTCACAGGCCGCAGCCGCTACATCTACCACCTATTTGATCAGTGGTGGCACATCACCGTACCGCTGCGTGAGCAACGATACCGCCGTGGCTGATTGCAGTGCGACTGGAACCGTGTTGAGCGTAACCGTCCCCAAACGGGCAGCAGGTACGGCTAGTTTGAAAGTTTTTGATGCCGCTGGTACGGCCCTGACATTGGGCGTTACCGTGAACGCCACAGGAACAACCACTGGTTCGACTACGACTGCCAGCAACGATCCCATCTTGGCATCGCAGGGTTTTAATAACACCAGCAATTCCATCAGCGCATCGGGTGCAACGACTTTGACCGTCAAATTGACCGACCCCAGCCAAATTGGTATCCCCAATCAGGTGATTGAAGTAACGCCCCCAGCCAACAATACCCAAATCACTTTTCCCGAAGGAACAGCGGGTTTAACCAACTCGCAGGGTATTGCTACCATTAAAGTAGCACGCGCTAGTTTATTGGCCAGTGGTGCCGGTGCTTTGACGGTGCGTTACGACTACAAACCCGGAGCCTTTTCCACGTACCCTGATGGCACATCCCCCCCTTCTTCTGCCAAAACGATTACGACTTATGTCGGCTATCAACTGGCGACCTCTAATGTCGCATTGACCAGTTTCTCGGCTGGATCATCGCGTTTAGCGCCCTATGGCACGACACAAGTATCGGTTACCGCCAATGTGAATGGCGTACCCCAGTCTGGTATTACCGTGAATTTCGGTGCGAGCTGCGGACAAATTCCCCTCTCCGCTACCACCAATAGCAATGGCGTTGCATCGGTCAGCTATACCGCCGCCGATGCCGCAACAACCAGCACCACGACAACAACGACAACGACAGCCGGAACATCGGGATGCAGCGGCAGAACCGTAGAACTTTCCGCCAGCACCTTGGGTGCGCAAGCGGTTACGACGACTTTGAATGTCGATGCTGCAACCGCCACTAACTTGAAGTTTTCCAGTGCCGCGCCTACCCGTATTTACCTCAGTGGTTCGGGTGGCTCCACCCAATCTATCGTTACCTTCCAGTTGGTGGATGCGAACAACAGCCCTATCTCTGGTAAAACTATCAACTTCACGCTGAAGACCACGACCAGCGATGCCATTTCTGTAGCCAAAGCGTCTGTGGGAACGGTGGGCAACGCATCGAATACCGCAACGGGTACGACCGATGCGTCGGGTATGGTTTCTATCCCCGTTTTCTCTGGTACCGTACCGACCAGCGTGATCGTGAATGCGGCATTGGCCAGCAATACCAGCGTGCAGACCGACTCGGCGGTACTGGCGATTGCATCCGGTCGTCCTGCACAAGCGCGTGTGAGCCTCTCGGTGAGCGAATTTGCAGTACGTGGTTTGAACTTTGATGGCGCGACCACCAGGGTCACCATGTCCTTAGCCGATCGTCAAGGTAACCCCGTTCCCGATGGCACAGTCGTGAACTTCGTGACCGAAGGCGGGGTGATGATTCCTCCCACTTGTACGACAGGTTCCACTACGGCAGGCGATTCGCAATGCTCGGTACAACTGCGTACCCAAAACCCACGCCCCGCCAATGGCGACGGTTTGGTGACCATTTTGGCTTACGTCGCCGGTGAAGAAGATTTTGTCGATGCCAACCGCAACAACGTGTACGACTGCGGCGAGCAATGGACTGATTTATCACTCGCTTACCGCGATGACCTCATGGTTGCCAACGGCGTGGCCAATGCCTTCCAACCCGGTGAATTCTCCGTACCACGCACCGCATCCTCTAGTTCTTGCAGCACCAGCCGCACACCGAACGAACAAGCAGGTGATAACGTCTGGGGTGCGGCGGATGTGCGTGCGCAAGCGGTTATCGTCTTCTCGACCGATGCCGTGCGTTTCGTCAGTCCTGTCGCTTCTCGCTCGGTGTTGACGGTTTCCATTCAAGACGGGAACACGGTGCGCAATAACAGCATCCCCACCAATAGCAAAATTGCGGTGACGGTGAAAGCGGTTGCAACTGGCAGCACTTGTGCGCTGGCAGGTCAAACCCATGATGTGGTTCCTAATTTGCTGGGGCCATTGCAATTCTCGGCATGGTATAGCGGCTGCTCGGCAGGGGATACGGTTACGGTGACGGTGACACCACCCGCACCCACATCCGGTACATGGGCGGCTACTTACTCCATTCCTTGATGATTGCCCTTATCGGACTGCCCGGCTCTGGTAAATCCACCGTCGGGCGACAACTCGCTCGGCGTTTGCAAGTTCCCTTTTACGACTCAGATAGCATCATTGAGGAGCGTCTGGGTTATTCCATTCGGGAAGCCTTTGAGCGCGACGGGGAGATTTTCTTCCGTGATTTGGAAGAATCGGTTTTGGATGAGTTATCCCAAATACCGCAAGGTGTTCTCTCGACGGGTGGCGGTGCGATTTTGCGCCCCACCACACGGCAACGCCTGCGGGAACGGGGAACGGTGGTCTACTTGAATGCCCAACCCGAAAAAATCTTCCGCCGTCTCCAAAACGACACCACCCGCCCCCTGTTACAAGTGGCGAACCCAATGGCACGGCTACGCGATTTATTTACGGCGCGAGACCCGCTCTACCGCGATGCCGCTCACTTCGCTATCGACACGGGTCGCCCTTCCGTCAGCACCCTGATCAACACGATTTTGATGCAGCTTGAATTATGTCAAACTACCCCGTTATCCCTCCCCACGTCCGTGTCGAATTGAACGACTTGGGTGAACGCAGTTACCCCATTCTTATCGGTTCCGACCTATTAGCAGCAGAAGGGACGTTCGCCGGATTACCCAAAGCCAGCTCGGTGCTGATTGTGAGCAATACCACGGTTGCACCGCTCTACGCCAAACGTTTACACGATTCGCTCTCAGCCTACTACAAAACCGTGCATACCGTAGTACTGCCCGATGGCGAGGTTTACAAAAACTGGGAAACCTTGAACCTGATTTTTGACGGCCTGCTATCCCACGGCTGCGACCGCAAAACCATGCTCTTTGCACTGGGTGGCGGTGTGGTGGGCGATATGACGGGCTTTGCCGCCGCGTGCTATATGCGTGGCGTGCCGTTTGTGCAGATTCCGACTACGCTGTTGTCGCAGGTTGATTCCTCGGTGGGCGGCAAAACCGGCATCAATCACCCGCTGGGCAAAAATATGATCGGCGCGTTTTACCAACCCCTGCGCGTGGTATGCGATTTGGACACGTTGGATACGCTACCCGACCGCGAACTCTCGGCAGGGTTGGCGGAAGTCATCAAATACGGCCCTATCGCCGACCCCGCTTTTTTCAACTGGATTGAAGCCAATCTGCAACGCTTGCTGGAGCGCGATACCGATGCACTCGCCTACGCCATTCAGCGCAGTTGCGAAATCAAAGCATCGGTGGTCGGGCAAGACGAGCGCGAATCGGGTTTACGTGCCATTTTGAACTTTGGCCACACCTTTGGACACGCCATCGAAGCCGGCATGGGCTACGGCGCATGGCTGCACGGCGAAGCGGTCGGCTGCGGCATGGTGATGGCCGCGCAACTGTCCTACGAATTGGGCTTCTTGGATGCCGCCTACGTGGAACGCCTGAAAACGCTGATTCAACGCGCCGGCCTGCCCGTGGTCGCACCCCGTTTGAGCAACGCAGATCAACCCGACAATGCCGAACGCTACATGGAACTCATGCGCGTGGATAAAAAAGCCGAAGCGGGCGAAATTCGCTTTGTGCTGATTGACGGCATCCACACCGCCCGCATTCAACCCGCCCCCGATGCCGTGGTGCGCCGCGTGATTGAGGCGTGCTGTGAATGATTCGGTAATTATCGACACAACGCAAATCTGGTTGCGCAAAGCGGTTATCGGTTTGAATTTATGCCCATTTGCCAAATCGGTGGATGTGAAAAACCAAATCCACTACGCCGTTACCCATTCGGTTGGCTTTCGGGATTTGTTGGACGATTTGAAATCGGAATTAAAAGCCCTTGAAACGCTTGACCCTTCGGTGCGTGACACCACGCTTTTAATCGCGCCCGATGCCCTGCAAGATTTTTTAGAGTTCAATGATTTTTTGAATCAAGCCAATCGGATGCTGGTCAAATGGGGGTTTGAAGGCATTTTTCAGATCGCCAGCTTGCACCCGCAGTACCAGTTTGCCGATGCCGCACCCGATTCGATTACCAATTTCACGAATCGCGCCCCCTACCCCACGCTGCATTTGCTGCGCGAGGAAAGCATTGACCGCGCCGTCAAAGCCTTTCCGCACGCCGAGGCGATTTTTGAAGTCAATATGCAAACGATGGAACGCCTCGGGCGCGAGGGCTGGAATGCGTTATTCTTATCGGCATGACACCATCACCCAAAAATTCTCACCCCCCCCAAAATCACCCCGAGATTCGCCCGAACCAAAGCATTGAACTGCTGAAAGAATTGCACATTCTGACGCGGGATGGCAAGCTCAACCAAGATTCTCGCCGCAAGCTCAAGCAGGTTTACCACCTGTACCAGTTCATTGAAAAGCTCCTGAAAGAACTGCCCCACGGTGGCACGGGCGCAACGCTGGCGGATCACGGCGCGGGTAAATCGTATTTGGGTTTTATTGTTTACGATTTGTTTTTCAAAGCATTCAACACATTCAATAAAGAAAATAACGGTCATATTTACGGGATTGAAACACGCACCGAACTGGTCGAAAAATCGCGCCAACTCGCTGCCCGCTTGGGCTTTGAACGGATGCACTTTTTGAATGTGAGCGTGGCCGAATCTGCCCAATCCAACGAATTGCCCGCGCAAATCGACGTAGTAACCGCCCTGCACGCCTGCGACACCGCCACCGACGACGCGATTGCTTTCGGGCTGCAAAAACAGGCGCGTTACATGGTGCTGGTTCCGTGCTGTCAGGCTGAAATTGCGCGATGCTTGAACGCGAACAAAGCCCTCGCCCTGCGCCGCACCCCGTTGGCGGAATTGTGGCGGCATCCACTGCACACCCGTGAATTTGGCAGCCAAATCCCCAACGTCATGCGCTGTTTGTATTTGGAAGCGTGCGGCTATCAGGTCACGGTCACCGAGTTGGTAGGCTGGGAACACAGCATGAAAAACGAACTCATCATCGCCAAACGCACCGACAAACCCAACCACGCCGCCGCCACCCGTTTGCGCGAGCTGCTGGAACAATTCGGTTTAACGGCGTTGCTGGAAACGCGGTTTGCGCACGGTGGATACAATAACCACTATGAATAGCAAAGAGCTTATCAAATATCAGTGTTCCCCATCCCAAAAATGACCTTGGGAAGGGCATTGCACACAAGTTACTCAAAGCGGCTGGACTGAAATAAGGACTAACCTCTATGAAATTTATTATTGCCATTGAACCTGCCGAAGATGAAAACCACTGTTTTGGCGTGGTCGTTCCCGATTTGCCCGGGTGCTTTAGCGCGGGTGATACGTTGGATGAGGCGATCCACAATGCCCATGAAGCGATTGATTTGTGGTGCGAAACCGTGATAGAAGACGGTGGCAACATCCCATTGGGCAAAAGCATTACGGTGCATCAAACTGACCCGACCTTTGCGGGCTGGGTGTGGGCAGTGGTGGATGTTCCGGTTGAAAAATACTTCGGCCCTGCTGAGAAAGTCAATATCACCATTCCCCGCTTATTGCTACGCCGTATTGACAGTTACGCCAATGCACACGGCGCAACGCGCAGCGGCTTTTTGGTGCAAGCGGCACGAGCAGCAATGGTTTGATGCGTTAAACCGAAATGGCTCGCCTCCCACGCTTGAGCCTTGCGGGGCAGCTTCACCACATCATCCAGCGCGGCAATAATCGGCAGACCGTGTTCGTCGATGCGCAGGATTGTGAGCGGATGCTGACCCTGCTGGAAGAAAACGCCCGCAAGTTCCGCGTGGCGATTCATGCCTATGTGTTGATGGACAACCATTTTCACCTGCTACTAACCCCCAGCACCAAGGATGCCATCGCGCACACCATGCAAGCCATCGGGCGCAGTTATGTGCGCTATTTCAACGACCGCCACCGTCGCAGCGGCACGCTATGGGAAGGGCGTTACCGCTCCACTATTCTGCAAGCCGAGCGGTATTTGCTACCCTGCATGGTTTATATCGACCAAAACCCCGTGCGGGCAGGGCGGGTGGTGCAGGCGCGGGATTATCCGTGGTCGAGCCATGCCCACTATTTGGGCTTGCGCACCGAGCGTTTGATTACGCCCCATGCACTCTTTTGGCGCTTGGGCAATACGCCGTTCGCCCGCGAAGTGGCCTATGATGCCTTGGTGCAATCGGATGTTGCCAGCAACCATCAACAAGCTTTGACCGATTCCACCTTGAGCGGCTGGGCGTTGGGCGATGCCGATTTTCTGCAAAACCTGCAAGCCCTCACCCCTCGGCGGATGACCCCCAAACCCGCTGGGCGACCGCCTGCCAATCCACCTTCTACCCCTGCTTAATTTTTATGCTGTACGCTATTTTGAAAACCGTTCACGTTCTGTCGATTGCGATTTGGATTGGAGGCATGGTTTTTACCCAATTTTTCCTGCGTCCGGCACTGATGGTGCTGGAGCCGCCGATGCGTTTGCGCGTGATGCACGCTCTATTGGGGCGATTTTTGAATGCCATGCTACTCATCGCGGGGCTAACCGTCATCAGCGGCGGCGGGATGCTCGGGCGTATGGGGATTCAAACGGCGATTCCGCTGGAATGGCTCATCATGGCGGGCTTGGGCGGCATCATGTTGTGCGTTTTGTTATTCATCCGATTCGTTTTATACGTGCGTTTAACGCATAGCGTTAGTGCATCGGCATGGGCGGTGGGCGCGGTGGTACTGGGGCATATTCGCAAAGGTGTTGGAATTAACCTCAGCATTGCCGTGCTGATTGTGTTCATTACCTTGCTCGGCAATACGGCATAAAACACCAAAATCGGCTGCAATTCACAGCCTGACTACAGAGTGTGCTATGAAATTTGATGTGTCCCCTATTTTTTCAATAATGGTTGAATAAATAAAGAATAGGAATCTGACCCCTATTATTTTTGATAACTGCCGATGGCATCAATGTTGCATTGCAGTAAACTCCCCAAATCTGACATCTTCTGACACTTTTTAAGGATACCGGAATGAACGCCATGACAAGGCTTGCTGAGATTGAACATATTCAGGAACACGGTCTGTATTCCTCAACCCAAGAGCATGACGCTTGCGGTGTAGGTTTTGTCGCCCATATCAAAGGCACGAAATCGCACGCTATTGTGAAAAATGCACTGAAGATTCTTGAAAATCTGGATCATCGGGGTGCAGTGGGTGCAGATAAGCTGATGGGCGATGGCGCTGGTATCTTGATTCAGATTCCCGATGCCCTCTACCGCGAAGAAATGTCCAAGCAAGGCGTGCAACTGCCTCCTTTGGGCGAATACGGTGTGGGCATGGTTTTCTTGCCCCAAGAACACGCTTCCCGCCTTGCGTGCGAGCAAGAGATGGAACGCGCCATCAAAGCCGAAGGCCAAGTGCTGCTGGGCTGGCGTGATGTGCCGGTTAACCGTGACATGCCCATGTCGCCCACTGTGCGTGAAAAAGAACCGCTCATGCGCCAAATTTTTATTGGCCGTGGCAGCGATGTCATTGTGCAAGATGCGTTAGAGCGCAAACTCTACGTTATCCGCAAAACCGCGAGCAGCAATATCCAAGCACTGGGACTCAAGCACAGCAAGGAATACTACGTTCCCAGCATGTCCAGCCGCACCGTGATTTACAAAGGCTTGTTGCTGGCGGATCAAGTAGGCACGTATTACAACGACTTGACCGATGAACGCTGCGTTTCCGCACTGGGCTTGGTGCATCAACGTTTCTCCACCAACACATTCCCCGAATGGCCTTTGGCGCATCCCTACCGCTTCGTGGCGCATAACGGTGAAATCAACACCGTAAAAGGGAACTACAACTGGATGAAAGCGCGTGAAGGCGTGATGTCTTCCCCCGTGTTGGGCAACGATCTGCAAAAACTGTACCCTATCAGCTTTGCGGGTCAATCCGATACCGCGACATTCGATAACTGCTTGGAATTGCTGACCATGTCCGGCTACCCCATCAGCCAAGCCGTGATGATGATGATTCCCGAACCGTGGGAAAACCACACCATGATGGACGAGCGTCGCCGTGCGTTCTACGAATACCATGCCGCGATGCTGGAACCGTGGGATGGCCCCGCTTCCATCGTGTTTACCGATGGTCGCCAGATCGGTGCAACGCTGGATCGCAACGGCTTGCGCCCCTCGCGCTACTGCATCACCGATGACGATTTGGTCATCATGGGTTCAGAATCCGGCGTGTTGCCCGTGCCTGAAAACAAAATCGTGCGCAAATGGCGTTTGCAACCCGGCAAAATGTTCTTGATCGACCTCGAACAAGGTCGCATGATTGACGATGAAGAACTCAAAGCCGGACTCGCCAACAGCAAACCCTACAAGCAATGGATTGAAAACCTGCGCATCCGTTTGGACGACGTGCAAGGCAGCGGCGAACCCGCGACCGAAACCGAAAGCCAAGTTGCGCTGCTGGATCGCCAACAAGCCTTTGGTTTCACCCAAGAAGATGTGAAATTCCTGATTGCACCGATGGCTGCCAACGGCGAAGAAGCCATTGGTTCGATGGGTAACGATAGCCCGCTCGCCGTGCTGTCGGATAAAAATAAACCGCTTTACAACTACTTCAAACAGTTGTTCGCGCAGGTGACCAATCCGCCGATCGACCCGATTCGGGAAGCGATTGTGATGAGCTTGGTGTCCTTCATCGGCCCTAAACCGAATCTGCTGGACATCAACCAAATCAACCCACCCATGCGCCTTGAAGTCGCCCAGCCCGTGCTGGACTTCACCGACATGGCAAAACTGCGTGATATTCAAAAGCACACCCAAGGCAAATTCAGCAGCTACACCTTGGATATTACCTACCCCTTGGTATGGGGTCACGAGGGTGTGGAAGCGAAAATTGCATCGCTGTGCGCCGAAGCCGTGGACGCGATCAAGAGCGGTAAAAACATCCTCATCATCAGCGACCGCAGCTTGAGCGCCAGCCAAGTGGCAATTCCTGCGCTGTTGGCACTGTCGGCGATTCACCAGCATTTGGTCACACGCGGTTTGCGCACCAGCGCGGGCTTGGTCGTGGAAACAGGCACTGCGCGTGAAGTGCATCACTTTGCGGTGTTGGCGGGTTATGGCGCGGAAGCGGTTCACCCCTATCTGGCGATGGAAACATTGGCAGAAGTCCACAAAGAACTGCCCGGCAATTTGACCGCTGAAAAAGCAATTTATAACTACGTCAAAGCCATTGGCAAAGGTTTGTCGAAAATCATGTCCAAAATGGGCGTTTCGACCTACATGAGCTATTGCGGTGCGCAGTTGTTTGAAGCGATTGGCCTCTCCAGCGAAACCGTCAGCAAATACTTTACGGGCACGCCCAGCAAGGTGGAAGGTATCGGCATTTTTGAAATCGCCGAAGAAGCCATCCGTATGCACAAAGCGGCTTTCAGCACCGACCCCGTGTTGGCGAACCGTTTGGATGCTGGCGGCGAATACGCATGGCGTACCCGTGGTGAAGAGCATATGTGGACACCCGATGCCATCGCCAAGCTGCAACACAGCACCCGCGCCAACAATTTCAACACGTACAAAGAGTACGCGGAAATCATCAACGACCAAAGCAAGCGCCATTTGACGCTGCGCGGTTTGTTTGAGTTCAAAATCGACCCCGCCAAAGCCATTCCGCTGGATGAAGTCGAATCCGCTAAAGAAATCGTGAAGCGCTTTGCCACGGGTGCGATGTCGCTCGGTTCGATTTCGACCGAAGCACACGCCACCCTCGCCGTTGCCATGAACCGCATCGGCGGCAAGAGCAATACGGGTGAAGGTGGTGAAGATGCTGCCCGTTACCGCAACGAGCTGAAAGGCATCCCCATCAAACAGGGCGATAGCTTGAAGAGCATCATCGGTGCAGAAAACGTGGAAACCGATTTGCCGTTGGAAGCGGGTGATTCGCTGCGCAGCCGCATCAAGCAGGTGGCTTCGGGTCGCTTTGGTGTGACCGCTGAATACCTCTCCAGCGCCGACCAAATCCAGATCAAAATGGCGCAGGGCGCAAAACCCGGTGAAGGGGGTCAGTTGCCCGGTAGCAAGGTTTCCGATTACATCGGTAAACTGCGCCATTCCGTTCCCGGTGTGGGCTTGATTTCGCCCCCACCCCACCATGATATTTATTCGATTGAAGATTTGGCGCAGTTGATTCACGATCTGAAAAATGTTGCGCCCCATAGCGACATCAGCGTGAAACTGGTAGCCGAAATCGGTGTCGGTACGATTGCCGCTGGCGTTGCCAAGTGCAAGGCCGACCATGTGGTGATTGCAGGTCATGACGGTGGTACGGGCGCATCGCCTTGGTCGTCGATCAAACATTGCGGTAGCCCTTGGGAGATCGGTCTGGCAGAAACCCAGCAAACACTGGTGCTGAACCGCCTGCGCAGCCGTGTGCGCGTGCAAGCCGATGGTCAAATGAAAACCGGACGTGACGTGGCTATCGGCGCGTTGCTGGGTGCGGATGAATTCGGTTTTGCCACCGCGCCGCTGGTCGTGGAAGGCTGCATCATGATGCGCAAATGCCATCTGAATACCTGCCCTGTGGGTGTTGCAACGCAAGACCCCGATTTGCGCAAGAAATTCTCTGGCAAGCCCGAGCATGTGGTGAATTACTTCTTCTTCATCGCCGAAGAAGTGCGTCAAATCATGGCACAACTGGGTATCCGCAAATTTGACGACATGATTGGTCGCGCTGATTTGCTCGACATGCGCCAAGGTATTGAACATTGGAAAGCCAGCGGTTTGGATTTCAGCCGCTTGTTTGCGATGCCCAAATCCAACGATATGCCCCGTTGCCACACCGAAACGCAAGAACACGGTTTGGAAAAATCGCTCGACAACGTGCTGATTGAAAAATCCAAGCCCGCTATCGAACGCGGTGAAAAAGTGAAATTCATCGAAATGGCGCGTAACGTCAACCGTTCGCTGGGCGCGATGCTCTCCGGCGCGGTGACCAAAGTCCACCCCGAAGGCTTGCCAGACGATACCATCCACATTCAGTTGGAAGGTACGGGCGGTCAATCGTTCGGCGCGTTCTTGTGCAACGGTATCACCTTGTACCTGATTGGCGAAGCCAACGACTACACGGGTAAAGGCTTATCCGGCGGTCGCGTGGTGGTTCGCCCCAGCATCGACTTCCGTGGTGAAGCCACCCAAAACACCATCGTCGGTAATACCGTGATGTACGGTGCGACAACGGGCGAAGCCTTCTTCAGCGGCGTGGCAGGCGAGCGCTTTGCGGTACGTCTCTCCGGCGCGACTGCCGTCGTCGAAGGGACAGGCGACCACGGTTGCGAATACATGACAGGCGGCACAGTCGTGGTTCTGGGTAAAACCGGACGTAACTTTGCAGCGGGTATGAGCGGCGGTGTCGCCTACGTTTACGATGAAGACGGCTTATTTGCCAAACGCTGCAATACCGCGATGGTCTCATTGGAAAAAGTGCTACCCAGCTCCGACCAAGAAGCCAATATGAACAAAGGCATCTGGCATCGTGGCGAAACCGATGAAGCGCAACTGAAGAAACTGCTGGACGATCACAATCGCTGGACGGGCAGCAAACGCGCCCGCGAGTTGCTGGACAACTGGGAGGTATCGCGCCTCAAGTTCGTCAAGGTATTCCCGAACGAGTACAAACGTGCGCTGGGTGAAATCCATGCGAGGAAAACATCATGCAGCAAGCCTTAAACCTTGTGATTCAAACACGCCCTGACTTGATGCACGGCACGCCGTGCTTTATAGGGACGCGCGTCCCCGTTCAGAGTTTGTTTGATTATTTGGAAGCAGGCGATAGTTTGGAAGAGTTCGTTCAACAATTCCCGACTGTTACCCGTGATTTGGTGATTCGGGTACTTGAAGCGAGTAAGCTGGCTTTGTTGGCAGAAATGCAAACAACGCAGTCAACGCAATCCATGCAATGAAAATCTTACTTGATGAATCCGTGCCCAAAGCATTGGGATATGAATTGCAAGGACATTTTGTCCGCACGGTGCAAGCCAGTAACAACCGTGTCAGTACGGCACTGGGATTCGTCCCCCAAATTTTGCGGCTGCTGGATTTGAATTTTGAATCTCCAGAAAAAGTTGTTCGTCTTTCATTAAATTGAAATAAAGAAAAGAAAGTGAGTACCTCATGGGAAAAGTAACAGGCTTCAAAGAGTTTGCCCGCATCGAGGAAGGCTACGC